>Ga0325400_1001748_pt1 | contig 18259 bp, 12 predicted proteins | sample PopdelMetagenome_2_FD_205662 | JGI IMG/M metagenome (GOLD analysis project Ga0325400, IMG submission 205662) | Populus deltoides microbial communities from Bellville, Georgia, United States - Xylem-PdKOR-R1 | ecosystem: Host-associated > Plants > Phyllosphere > Stem > Wood/Secondary xylem... | reverse complement strand
AAGATTTGTTTCAGGCCGGGGAGAGATTCAGGCCCTCACCAATGCCCTGAGATACTTAAACTTAACTGAGTTTTGGTCCAGCGCGAGACGATTGACTAGGGTTCCCGATAGGTGGTCCTGGAACACCCAACACACCCTACCTGCCGGAGCTATAAGAGGAGGATGTAACGAAAAACCTTATTTATTGGAGCGGATGGATAAAGCACCAGTCCCTCATTGGCGGGGCTAGTCGTACAAAAATAATCATTTCTCCTTTCCCAGACTTACTTTCCAAGTTGAATTTTGGCCTCACCGGCGCTAAGTGCATTACAAAACTAGCCCGATTAGGCCAGAATTTATCTAAGGCTAAAAAACAATAGCCAGCCTTAGCGGCCGGCTATTGTTATCGCTATTGGCGATGTTTTTTACTCAATAACCACCCGGTAATGGCGGACAGTATCGCCCTGCCGAAGCGTCAGCACATACAGCCCTTTTTCCAGAGGGATCTGTGGCTTTACTTCAACCCGTTCCTCATCCAGTAACCGACTGATGGTGGGCTGAGCAACGCCCGTCAGATTGTATAAAACAACGGTTTCCGGCTTGATCTGTCGGCCCCGGACGTACAGCAACCGACCGCTGGATGGATTGGGATACAGCGTCGGAGCTGCGACGGACTCTTCAGCATCCATGCCCAGACGTGTATTGATGACCCCCGGCTGGATGGTCACTTTAGACAGAGCCGTGCTGGCACAACCCACCGCGTCAGTCACCCGCAGGGTAAATACCAGTGACTGATTGCTGTTAGTCGTTGAAGTAACGGTGCGCACAACGGGGAAGTCAGCACTTGTCCCTGACTGAGCCAAAGCCGGATTAAAGTTCAACGCCGATAGGGTGTTGCGGGTCCAGGTGATTTTTAAGGCACCACTGCCGCCACTGGCGCTCGCGCTGATGCCCTGAAGGGTGCCGCCACTCCGGATGGTTTGATCAGGCGTTACACCGGACAGCGTGGGAACGTACTGAGCATCGACCCGGAGCACCGCTTCGTTACTGGCTACTTCAGCGGCACAGGCGGCTACCTTGGCGACGGCCCGGAACCGACGGCCGTTGACCAGCTGGGTACCCGACACGTAGAAGTTGCCCGTGGTGTTGCCGCTAAAGCCCGAGCCGCTGGCGGTCACCCACCCATTGCCATCACTGTATTCCCAGCGAAGAATCACAGCGCCCCCGCCATTGTTGTTCACGCTGATGCTGAATCGAGCGGTGCCAGCGGGGCAGATGAGAAAATCAGTCGGCTGCTGGGTAAATGCCAGGGGACTCTTCAGGGTCAGGGTAGCGGGGTTGGAGTAGACCATCCCCGGACAGGTAGCGGACGAAACGCCAACCCGGAACTGACGCCCGTTGCCGACCAGACCAAGAGGAACCGTCAGTTGAGCGGTGGCGACTCCTGTATTGCTGATGGGCTGCCAGGCCGCCGTACCATTATCTCGGCTTTCCCACTGGTAGGTCAGGTTCTGGCCCGTGGCCGACACGGCAAAGCTGGCCGAAGTACTGCCGCAACCAACCACCGCATCCAGGGGCTGATTGGTAATAACGGCTTTGCTGAGCACCGTCAGGGTGAACGGCGTGGAGGTCGTGCTGCCGCAGCCGTTCGTGACCCGGACCGAGTAACTACCCCCGTCACCGACACTAACTGAGGCAAAACTCAGGCTTCCGCTATTATCAGCGGCCCCGATGCTCTGCCCGCCTTTGAGCCATTGATACGTAACGTTGGCATCACTGGTAACCGGTTTGGCAACCTGTAAGGGCGACCCCTCGCAGGCGGTTACCGACGCATACAGGGTGCTGATCGCCGGTGCCGAGCCGGTCACTGAAACGGTAAAGGGCTGAGAGGTGACCGAACCGCAGGCATTGGTGATCTTAACGGTGTAGACGCCCGCCTGACCCGTCTGAATGTTATTGATTTTCAACGTGGCCGTGGTTGATCCGCCGACGAGCGTACTGCCTTTAAACCACTGGTAAGTCAAATTCTGACCCGTAGCCACTACGGTCGTAGAAACGTTGGTGCCCCGGCATACGGCGGAGGAACTGGTGGGCTGGGTCGTGATGGCAATGCCGGACTGACTCTGTAACGTCGTGATGGCCGAGTAAAGCACATCGGAACAGGTGGGCACGTAAAACTTAAGCCGGTATTGCTGACCATCGGTTAAAAAGGGCAGCCGCGACAGACAACGCTGCGCCCCGCTGTACGGATCACCACTTGAGCCAGCGATCGATGCGTCGACATCCACCCAGGCAGCCGCAGCGTTCGAACGGGTCTGCCATTGGGTATAAAACCCGTTACCGCCTTCCGTATCCACGCAAAGGGATAAGGCCTCGGTTGTACAGATCGATTTCGTAGCAGGTGGCTGCTGACGAATAGTCGGGAATTTGGCGGTACTTAGATAATAACCCGGTGAATAAAACCCGGCACAAAGGTTATTGACTGTACAGACGTAATAACCCATATCTGAGGATTTGATACCGGTTAACGTTAAGGTAGGCGCTGTTGCACCGGGAATGGCAACATTGTCTTTTGTCCACTGGTAGGATAAACTCTGACCAGTTGCCGAGACCGACAAAGTAAGGCTGCTTCCTTCACAAACATAGTCCGGACCTGAAGGGCCAGAAGTAATAGTGGGAACAGTATATGACTCCGTCATAGCCGAATTACTATAAGCCGTTACTGAAGTGCCATTGCCGGTTGCGGTTACTACGCACCGTACGGTATAGCCTGACGACAGCGATTGGATTACGGTTAAATTGGGTGTAGTGGTCCCCTCATACACGTATTGCTGTTCGGTCAGGTTTGTCCATGAGTTTCCCTCAAGTGCCTGCCACTGATAGCTCAATGTCCCGTTGGTAGCCGAGGCCCGTACGGAAAACGATGCGCCGAAACTACCCTGTTTAGGGCACGTAACGCAATTGCTGGGCTGACTGGTGATCGTCACACTGGGTGGCTCTGGGGTGGTTACGCTCAGCACAAAGGGCTGGGAGAAAACGCTGCCACACTGGTTGGAGATCTTACAAACGTAGCTGCCTGCATCGGTTGAAGTAGCGTTCGCCAAGGTTAGTGTGGCATCAGTGGCACCCGCCACCGCCTGAGTGGTGCCGTTCTTGTACCATTGGTATTTTTGTTCCCAACTGGCATTTGACCCAACCGAGACAGCCACTGACGTTCCTGCTTTGACCGCCGAAGTGCTGGGTGGTTGGGTAGTAATCACTGGCGTTTGATTAACTCCCAGGTAGTACTCATTAGACCAGACGGTAAGGCAGCTACCGGTAACCTTACAGCCATAAAACCCTTCCTGATCGGGTTGAATATTGCTTAAAGTAAGGGTGGACGAGGTGGCATTTTTGCCGACGGCTTTCCCATACCATTCATATGTCAAACCCTCACCCATCGCTGTGACCGACAATGTAAGGCTACCGCCCGGACAAACGTATTCAGGTCCCTTCGGATTGGATGTTATAATCGGCACTACGCCCCCCTTTACAATAGCGGTGTTACTGTAAACAGTCGTACTGGCTCCGTTGCCGGTCGCCGTTAGCACACAGCGTACCATATAGCCGTAGGGTATACTCCGATTAATTTCCACATCGGGCGTGTTCGATCCCCAGTTAATGAAGTTTTCATCAGATAGGTTAACCCAGGCATTATCCTCAAAACCCTGCCACTGGTAGCTTAAAGTCCCGCCGGTGGCCGTAGCTCTAATCGAAAATCTAGAACCCATTGTCTGTTCCTTTGGACAAACAATACGGTCAGTAGGCTGACGGGTAATGGTCACGCTGGGCGAATCACGGGTGATATTGTCAATCACAGTTAAACACAGGGACTCAGTAGAGGCACTTCCATTAGCGTTACTAATCTCGCAAGTATAGCTTCCACTGGTGTTGATTGAAGTGAGCGTAGCGTCAGTAGTCCTTTGCGGAGCGATTAAAAAATGGGCCGTTTTTGTATCGGCGGCAATCTCCCTTTTATTGGCTAAATGGTTACCTGCCAACGCCAGGTCATTAACTCTCAGCCTGTTTGCCCGCAAAGAGTGGGCACATAGTACTAGCAGCAGTAGCATAGCTACCGGGTAGAATTGTCTCATATAGATTGGGATTAGGCTATAAAAGCAGTAAAAATGGTTGGGAATAGGTTATAATGTCATATACGTTTGCGCTGGTTAGCTGCCTTTGAACCGGCCTCATTCATCAGGCAGAATCCAAAGACTGCTTTTGCTTGTACTATAAAGAGTATTCCGTTTTTCTATGCGATTTGGGCAATGAATTTTTACTAATAGATAAATTTCGAATAGCTATTTTGTCTGATTTATAGTCTCCTGTTCATAGGTCTATTTAAGGGGCTAAAGATGGAATGAATCGGGTTAGTCTACATGACTCATTTAGTAAACGGTTATCAAATCCGTACTTCTGCGTATAAGGCATGGTTGGGTAGGGGTTAGTTGGATGCTGCACAACCATTAATGGAGTAACTGCCGGAAGGTAAACCATCCGGCAAAAAAATTTAAACGGGTATAAGCTTGCTGACGGCTCTACGCTTTTCGCCGGTCATTCAATGGCTCGATTTCGGGCCGAAATAAAATTTCGTACAAGACTTCCAGACCGTCTCCTATCCCGTAATTTTGTCGATGCGCAATCCCCAATCGCCTTATCGAAAGCGCACGAGTTATGTACAGTTTCAAAAACGATTACAGTGAAGGGTGCCACCCCGCTATTTTGCAGGCACTGATTGAGAATAACGAAGAGCAGCACGATGGCTACGGCTATGACCGCTATTCGCAGGAGGCCGCCGAACTCATCCGGCAACGACTGGCTAGTCCATCGGCCGCCGTCCATTTTGTTTCCGGGGGTACCCAGGCCAATCTCACCGTCATTGCTTCTATCCTGCGGCCTTATGAATCGGTTATCTCGGCCGCAACCGGCCACATTCTGATTCACGAAACCGGCGCCATTGAAGCAACCGGCCACAAAGTGGAAGCGGTGCCGACACCCGACGGAAAGTTAACGCCGAGTGCTGTTTTGGGCGTTCTGGAAAAATTCGAAGCGATTCACATGACCATGCCCCGGCTGGTTTATATCTCCAACCCCACCGAGATAGGTACTCACTACGTAAAAGACGAACTGATTGCCTTATCGCGCTGCTGCCGCGAACGGGGCTTGTACCTGTTCATGGATGGAGCCCGCTTAGCATCGGGGTTGTGCGCGGCCGATATCACATTGCCGGATCTGGCCAGTTACACCGACGTGTTTTACATCGGCGGTACGAAAAGCGGAGCCTTGCTGGGCGAGGCCATCGTCATCAACGACCCGGCGCTTCAGGAGAATTTTTCCTACAACCTCAAACAGCGGGGAGCCCTGTTAGCCAAAGGTCGGTTACTGGGCATCCAGTTCAGGGCGTTATTCAAAGAGAATCTGTTTTTCGAGATTGGCACGCACGTCAACCAGATGGCCGCTAAACTCGCGGAGGCTTTCCGCCAGTTGGGTTACTATTTTCTGACCAACTCCAGCACCAACCAGATTTTTCCTATTCTACCGATCGGCGTCATTGAGCAGTTGCAGACCAAGTATGATTTTTACATCTGGCAGAAACTGAACGATGAGCAGGCGGCCATTCGTCTGGTGACGAGCTGGGCTACCCAGGAAACGACTGTCGACCAGTTCATCCAGGATCTGACCGAGGCCGCGAGCCGGGAATAATCCACTGATCATCAACCAGCTAATAAAGCCTTCAGCAGCCATTTCGCCTGTAGGTCGTAACGACAGGTTGCTCACTGAAATTCTTGTCCGCTCGCGTACAGAATCATGTCCACAATCGGACAGAGCTGCACGCGAGCGGACAGGTAACTTTCTGACTACAAATAGCTTATCTTCTGTGGCATAACTTTGGCGGTTTATTGAACAAAGCGTCTTGTCCCGGCTGCGTGTATGCTGCAAAACTACCTCATCATTGCCCTGCGAAATCTTAACCGGAACTTTCGGTACGTGCTGATCAATGTCGTTGGCCTCGGCATTGCCCTTGGCTTCGGTATTCTCACGTTTCAGAATTACCGCTTCTCCACGTCCTACGATCAGCAGCATACGAAAGGCGACCGTGTGGTTCGGATTGAGCCGGTAAAAGCCGACAACGGAGCGGTCTTTGGTCTTTGCCCCTCCCCTATAGCCCTCGAAGCTCGCCAGCAGATGGCCGACGTGGAAACCGCCGTTCGGCTCGACTCCCGGCGGGTTGTGGTAAAGCAGGATGAACACGTCTTCAACGAAACCATTCACTTTGCGGACACAGACTTTTTCGGGGTGTTTGACTTCCCGTTAATCCGTGGCTCGGCGGACCTGTCCGACCCTTCCCGGATCATTATTTCCAGGCAAATTGCAACCAAATACTTTGGGGATACGGATCCGGTTGGCAAAACGCTGACGCTGTACGCGGACCAGACCAGCCCCAAGCCGCTGGTCGTTGGCGGTGTGATGGACGGCCAGGCTATGCACTCCAGCGTTCGGTTCGACTTTCTGACCCAGCTGAACAACCAGCAGGATGGCGGCAAACCCGTGGATTATACCAACTGGCAATGGCGGGTCGATGCGGTATTTCTGCTCTTGAAATCGCCCGCGGCCATTCCGGCCGTTCAGACCGCCTTGGCGCAACTGCTGCCCGCCCAGCAATCGGCGGACCCGAAGTGGAAAATCAGTCGATTGATCGTCGAGCCCCTCTCGACGCTGGCCGGTAACGCCCGCGACCTGCGGGCCAATGCTCTGTACCCGACCCCTCCGCCCTCGGCAACCTGGGGAACCCTGGTCATGGCCGCTCTTATTTTACTGACGGCTTCGCTCAATTTTGCCAACATGACGATTGCGGTCTGTAACCGCCGGTTGCGCGAGATCGGCGTGCGCAAAGTCATGGGCAGTTCACAGGCGCAACTGATTGGTCAGCTGCTGGCCGAAGCCGGTGTCATCTGCGCCCTCGCCGTTGGGCTGGGTCTGGTGCTCACGCAGCCAATCATTGACTGGTACAACAGCACCTGGCCCTATATGGCCGTCACGGTCGATTACCGCGACCCCATTCTGTGGGCTTTTCTAACCGGCATTCTACTTTTTACAACCCTGTTAGCGGGTTCTTATCCTGCTTTTTACGTAAGCGCCTTCCGGGCGACGCACATCTTTCGGGGGACTCTGCAATTTGGCAATTCGGGACTTTTCTCGCGCGTTATGATGGGTACGCAGGTTGCCATCTCGCTGGCTGCGCTGGTGGTCGGGGTTAGTTTTGAACGCAACGCCGAATTCAACCGAACCGCCGACGTAGGTTATGACCGCCATAACTTAATCGGCGCCTACGTTTACGACGAAGCCAACTGGCGGGTCTTGAAAGCCGCGATCCAGCGTATTCCCCATATCGAAGCGGTGGGCGGTACGCAGCATTTACCCGGATTCAGTTACACCAACGCCAATTTCGACCTTCGTAACGAACAACACGAAGCGATGCTATACAACGTCGGCGACGATTTTACGAAGCTTCTCCGCATTGACCTCCGGGAAGGGCAGCCGCTGCTGCCGAATGGGGACAACCAGGCCACCCAGACCGTGCTGGTCAACGAAACGTTCGTCCGGGAGTTTGGGGAAGGCAAGCCGCTTGTGGGACAAACCCTGCAGCTGGATTCGGCGACGTACCGGATTGGCGGCATCGTCCGTGATTTTATGACCAATACGCCGTTCCGACCCATTACTTCGGCCATTATCCGACCCATTGCGCCCCGTCAGTACGCGTACTTTATCGCCCGGGTTCCGGCGGCTCACCAGAAAGCGGTTTTTTTGGAACTCCAAAAGACCTGGAAACGCCTTTTCCCCTACAAACCCTTTGACGGCTTTTATCAGGATCAGGCGCTGGCCGAGGCCGAAGATGTGTCCAAGACCGTCGCCCATACGATGGGCGTCTTTGCGATGATCACGGTGCTGCTGGCGGTTTCGGGCCTGTTCTCCCTTATCTCGCTCAACGTACTCAAACGAGTCCGGGAGGTCGCCATTCGGCGGGTGCTGGGCGCAACGGGAACGCAGATCGGCTGGCTGCTGAACAAAAGCTACGTTTGGGTGCTGGTCGTGGCCATCGTGACCGGCTGTTCGGGTGGTTATTTATTGGGACTAAGCCTCATGAACAGCATTTTTAAGATGAACAACGGCATCCCTACCAGCGCGCTGGTCTTTTCGGCCATTGGGGTAGTGGGCGTGGCGTTTTTCACAATTCTGCTTAAACTCTGGCAAACCCTCCGGATCAACCCCGCCGATTCGTTGAAAGCCGACTAAACCCCGGCTGACTACTTGTTACCCGACACTTTAGCGGCTGGTTTATAATCCGTTAGCTGGCTTTCTATTTTGCTTTGATCCCCCACCACAACCAGCGTCATATCCTGCGGGTTGAGGTACTGCTGCGCCAGTTGCTGCACCCGCTGGGGCGTGACGGCCATTACTGTTTTCACGAAGTTTGTCAGGTAACTATCGTCCAGACCGTACAGATCAACGGAGGCCAGCTGCGTAACAATCCCAAACGGATTGGAGTGACGAAGCACAAAAACACCCGACTCGTAGTTCTGTATACCCGCCAGCTCTTCTTTGGAAGGGGGCGTACTCCGCAACAGGTTGACCTCGTTCATGATTTCCTTCAGCGACGCACCCGTATGCTCAGTCGTTACGTCGGCCCGTTCCGACCAGACCGCTCCGTGGTAGTAAGGATAAATCCAGCTGTTGGGAGAATACGTATATCCTTTATTCTCGCGGATATTTGTCGTAATGCGGGAAGCGAATGAACCACCCAGCAGCGAGTTAGTGATCCACAAGGGTATCCAGTCCGGCTTTGATGGGTCGATGACCGGCAAACCAACGATCAAGGTAGATTGCGAAGCGCCGGGCCGGTCAATTAGGGCAAATCTTTTGCCGGTTACGGGTTTGGCTTCAATCAGGTTCATTTCGGGGCCTTTCCGCCAGCCGTTAAACGAACTCCGAATGGCTTTTTCAACGGCCACCGGATCAAACTTGCCCGAAATATAAACGTGGGTCCGCTGGGCACCCAGCTGCGCATCGTAAAAGCCCCGCACCTGGGTCAGGTCGTAACGGGCGATCATTTCCCCGGTTGGATAAGTTCGGCCATAAGGTTGATCGGGGTACATCATGGCATCAAACTTTTCGCTGGCCTGGACCTGCGGTTCGGCCTTCTGCACCTCCAGTTGCCGTTTTAAATCCGTTTTCAACCGTTCGATCTCGGAGGCCGGCAGGCGGGGATTCATCAAGACATCAGCCATCAAACTAACCAGGGCCGGTCCGTATTCCGACAGCACCGAGCCGGACACGATCATCGCGTTGGGACTGGCGCTTACCGAAAGCGAACCACCCATCCGGGCTACTTCTTCGGCCAGGGCCTGTGCCGAGCGGGTGGTCGTGCCTTCCTGCATAAGTTCGGCCAGCAGGTCAGAAAGCCAGATTTCATCGGCTTTCTCGTGCATATTTCCCGTCCGAACGTAAATTCTAACCGTCACCTTTGGAATATTACCATAAGGCACCCACGACGCTTTTAATCCATTGTCCAGCGTGATGGTCTGTCGTCGGGGCAGGTCGAAATCGGCGGGCTGACCGCCGGAAGGTGGCGTTTGTTTCTGGGCCAGCAGCGGAACAGCGGCCAGGAACAGAGCTGTAAAAAGGACCGGAGTTAGTTTCATGCGTTAATTCGCTTTTTTGGCAGGTTCAATCAGCAGGACAGTACGGTTGGTTGGGCGCAGATACTGGCGAACGGTTCGTTGGATGAGCGCCGGGGTTACCTGTCTAAACTCACTTTCGAGCGCATTAATGCGGTCAGGTTTGTTGTCGAATAGAGCCAGCGCAGCCAGCAGATCCGCCCGGCCGTAGCCAGTTTCAATATCATCGTATAATCTGGATCGTAACTTGATTCGGGCCAGATCCAGCTGGGAAGCCGTTACGCCGTTCCGGTCAATGTCGGCAATGATCCCATCCAGCACCTGCACCACCGAATCAGCGGACACGTTGCTGTCGTGAATCAGATTGCCCATCCAAAGCATCGGCCCTTTGTAGTTGTACATGTTCCCCAGGTAGTTGATCCCTCCCGACACGGAGCTGGTGTAGCCTTTCTTCTGCACCAGGGCCTGATGCAGTTTGCTGTCTTTTCCCTGCAGAAGCAGTTGATCCAGCAGCCCCATCGCGTAGTATTCGGGCGTATCGCGTTCGGGCATGTGGTAGGCAAAAGCCAGCGCGGGTTTAGTCGCCAGCGAATCCTTTTTGATGGCCCGCTTTTCTTTTTCCTGCCGCGGTTCCGAGACATCCGGTCGCTGAGGCATTTTTACCGAGGGAATCTTCCTAAAGTACTGATCGACGAAGCCTTTAACTTTAGCCGGATCGAAGTCCCCGACGATTGCCAGCACGGCGTTGTTGGGGGCGTAATACGTTTTGAAGAAGTTCTTCACGTCCTCCAGCTTAGCCGCGTCCAGGTCCGCCATGTCGCCGTAAAAGTTGTGGGCGTTGTACCAGTTGGTGTTGGCGTACTGGGGCATATCCAGCCAGGGGAAACCCCCGTAGGGCTGGTTGAGCACATTCACCCGCACTTCGCTCTTCACCACGCCCTGCTGGTTGGCCAGGTTGTCCTGGGTGATGGCCAGTCCCCGCATGCGGTCGGCTTCGGCCCACAGCGCCGTTTCCAGCTTATGGGCGGGCAGCGTTTCGAAATAGTTGGTAAAATCAAAGTTCGTCGACCCATTAAGGACTCCCCCGTTTTTCTGCACCAGTTGGATAAACTCCATCTTGCCCAGGTTCTGGGATCCCTGGAACATCATGTGTTCAAAGAGGTGCGCAAAGCCGGTGCGGTCTTTGGGCTCGATCCGAAAGCCGATGTTGTAATACACCGCCGTGGTCACCGTGGGGCTGGTATGATCAGGCGACAGCACGACGCGTAAGCCGTTGGGCAACGTATAATAAATGACCGGAATCTGAAAATTAGCAACGGCGGTTTTGGAAGCACTCTGTCCGTAGGCCATTGCCATAGTCGCCCAGATTAGCAGGGGAATTCCGGCCAGGCGACCTGGAAACCGGCGGGAGAATCGATCGAAGAAGCGCATAGCTAAAGAGGTAACACCAGGGTTGAAGGAACGAGCACAAAGGTATCTTCTGAACAGGCGAAGGGACTATAAGAAATGTTACAAATGCTAGCTCATCTGTTACTTTTTCACCGGTATGACGATAAATAAAGGTTTTGGCACAACAGTTACCGTTAGCTCAATAAACAACTCTACCTAGCAACAAACTACTTACTTTCAACACGTTAACCTACGTTTTTGACTAAGACGGTTTGTTTGCGAGCCGACCCGCTAATTGTACTGGCCCGGATCAGGGGCATCCGGTTAGTAGGTCTTCGGTCATCGTTGAACACGATCTATCCCTAGGGGATTGCCTGTGAATTACAGCGACAATCCGTGGTACAACAGTCCGATCATTGGCTCGACTAGCTGCACAGGCATGCGCTCTTCGTCAAAAACTTGAGCTAGAAAGAACTCACAGACAATCCACTACTCTACACCCAAAGGCGATGAATCCAAATAAAGCATTGTGGGAAAAAGGGGACTTCACCCAAATTGCCCAGACCATGCGGGAAAGCGGTGAGCGACTGGTCGCCAAACTAGGCGTCACCCCGGATCTGAATATCTTGGATCTCGGTTGCGGTGACGGCACCACGGCCATACCGGAGGCCAGACTGGGTGCTACGGTTCTGGGCGTCGATATTGCCACCAATCTGGTCGAAGCGGGCAACCGGCGGGCCAAAGCGGAAGGCTTGACCAACTGCACTTTTCAGGAAGGGGACGCGATCGATTTGCACCCCTTACAGGATCAGTCTTTTGACCTGGTAGTTAGCGTATTTGGCGCTATGTTCGCCCCGAAACCCCTTGAGGTAGCCCGGGAAATGGTTCGGGTGACCCGCCCCGGTGGACGAATCGTCATGGGCAACTGGATTCCCGGCGACCCGACGCTGGTTGCCCAGATTCTGAAGATCAGTTCTGCCTACACCCCGCCCCCGCCGGAGGGCTTCGTGAGTCCCATGCTGTGGGGAGTCGAGAGCCATGTGATTGAACGTTTCGAAAGCGCCGGCGTGGCAAAGGAGAATATTACGTTCAGCAAAGAAACGATAACCTTTAACGCACCCTATTCCCCATCCGAATACGTCAGCAGGTTCAAGAATTATTATGGTCCGGTTATGAATGCGTTTGAAGCCGCGGAAAAGCAGGGGAAGGCGCAAGAATTGCAGCAGGAATTAGAGGTTCTGTTTGACAGTCAGAACAAAAGCCTGGACAGCAATCACACGTCCATCGATGCCACTTTCCTGCGGGTGACGGTTACGCGGTGAGCCTTATTTTAGTCCCGCAAAAGTTAGAATGAAGAATCGCTTTACCCGTTGGTCGCCCGGAATTTAGCGTGTAAAGCGATGCTTCGAAAGCCCACTAAGAGCACTCGCCGGACACGGAAAACACCGTAGGCTACCGCAAGGGACACGCAGCCACCACTGCCACTTTTCATCCCGGATGTAAGCACTACTTCCCGTAAATGTGCTATTTTACCCCTATGCTTGAAACCGTCGTTAAATCATTCGCTATTTTTATGCTGGCTGGCCTGTGCGAAATTGGCGGGGGCTATCTGATCTGGCTCTGGGTCAAAGAAGATAAACCGCTCTGGTACGGGGTTCTGGGCGGATTGATTCTCGCCTTTTACGGCGTCGTGGCCACCTGGCAGCCCACTGGCTTTGGTCGCGTCTACGCAACGTACGGCGGCATTTTTATCGCCATGTCTCTGCTCTGGGCGTGGTACGTGGATGGCTTCCGGCCCGACAAATACGACGTTCTGGGCGCCGTGATTGCGCTCATTGGGGTGTGCATCATCTATTATGCTCCCCGGAGTTAGGGCAGACAGCCCAGCCAGAAAAGGCTAACTAACAGCCAACCGAAAATAGAAGGCCACCCCGGAGTCCAGCTGGGCATCCAGGCCAATCTCCCCGCCCATCGCCTGGATAAAGTCCTTGGAAATGGCAAGGCCCAGGCCATTGCCGCCCGTTTGCCCGTTAAGGCCGGGCGCCTTGAAATAACGCTCAAACACCCGGTCCCGGTGTTCCGGTCGTAAGCCCGGCCCGTAATCCCGCACCCGAAACTCAATCTCTTTTTCGACCTGTCGGGCCGAAATGTCAATCGAAGCCTGGTCGGGACTGTGCCGGATGGCATTCGACAGAAAGTTGATCAGTACCCACGAGGCCTTGTCCGGATCGGCCTTAACGGCCGGCAGGTCCGCCGGAATTCCCAGCGCAAACTGGATCCGTTTCTGATCGGCCTGGGTTTTCAGAGCGTTGGTTGCGGCCTGCACCAGATCCGTCGGCCGGACGGGCTGAATCTGCAGCTGAATCTGGCCGGACTCCACCTGAGCCATGTTCAGAATTTCGCCCGTCAGCCGCAGCAGCCGGTCGGCGTTTTCCTGCACATGCATAACCATCTCGTTCTGTTCCCCATTGAGCGTGCCCAGCCGTTTATCCAGCAAAAGTTTGAGGCTCATTTTAATGGCCGCAATCGGCGTTTTCAACTCGTGCGAAACGGTAGCGATAAAGTTTGTCTTGGCCAGATCAAGTTCCTTGAACGAAGTAATATTCTGAAGCACAATGACGTAACCGGCCGCAATCGATTCTGTCTCGCCTGTTTTTGTGACTTCTACGGTATGTACCTGTTTGGTGAAATAGCTTTCCTTACCGTTACCCGTCGTACCCGGATCGTAGATTTTCAGCAGGTTATTAGGTTTGCTGGCCGTTGCATCGTCGGGGGCAACACTTACTTTCGGCGCGCCCAGGTGGTCGGTCATGATGTCCTGAATAAGCGTCCGGAGCAGGTCATTGGTGGTTGCCACGTCGGGGGCATATTTACCAACCAGCTGATCCCGTTCGACACCAAGTAACCGTTCGGCCACCGGATTCATAAACAGGATACGCCGTTGTTCATCCAGCCCAATGATGCCATCCGACATAAGTTCAACCAGCGTATCAATCCGTTTTTTCTCGAAAAGAACCTTCGCCAGATTCGAATGCTCGTACTCATCCAGCTTCTGCGCCATTGAGTTGAACGAATGAGCCAGCTCGCCAAACTCATCGCTGGACCGGAACGTCAGTCGTTCCTCAAAATTTCGACTCGCAATCTGCTTGATACCGTGCGTCAGTTCCCGCAGCGGGTTGGCGATATAACTCGGAATGTTGATCACAAACGAAAAGACCACCAGAAAGCACAGCCCCCCGACCGTGCCCAGCAACACCAAGGCTTCTTTGGCCGTTTGTTCCGCCGTCTGGCTTTTCCGCTCGATGGCCTGCCGGTTAATGTCGTCGATGATCAGCAGGTGCTGCCGAATCCGGTTGAGCGCGGTCTGATCAACCGCGTCTTTTCGTAACCGGTTAAATTCCCGGCGTACGGCGGTGGTGGCCTGCCGCTCGCCCACTTCGGTCAGGTTCGTTTCTTGCTTGCGGAGGTTGGTTTCAAAGTCAGTCAGCGCGTCGGGATCATCCAGCGTGGTCAGCGCCTTCTGCATGTTGCTGACAAATTCCAGCGAGATGTAATTATCCTTTAAAATCGCCTGCGAGTCTTCAGAAAGGCGGTTCAGGTAAAACGCCCCCAGTCCGCCCAGCAGCACAATAATGCTTACCAGGAAACTTAACGAGAGGGTTATTTTGGTTCGGAGCGTCATGATCAGGAAAGAATAATCAGGTCGGTGTCTGACTCGGACAACCGGGCCAAAAGTTGATTGAAAGCGAAGGTGCGTAGAATAATCTGAATCAGGTTAAAATGCGGTTTACCAATACATACCGTTGTAACGTTTCGCTTTTTCACTTCTTCCATAATGCAATTGACTACGTCCGTTCCCTTCGCCTGAATAACCTCGGCCCCCAGTTCAGTCGCCAGCTTCAGGTTGTTGATCAGGTGACGCTGCACATCCAGCCGGATGCGGTCCGGGGCTTCCGCCGGCGTCTGCACGTAAAGTACGTACCAGCGGGAATTGTAATAAGCCGCCAGCCGGGCCGTTCGGCGGATTACCCGCCGGGCCACCTCCGAATTCGAGCTGATACTGGCTAAAAAACGTTCCGGCTTCGCCTGGATATGGGCGGGCAGGGACGTTTCAATTTTTCGCTCCACGGCGGTCGCAACTTCCCGCAGCGCCAGCTCGCGAAGTTGCAAAATTTTTTCAGGCTGGAAAAAGTTGGTCAGCGCCGTCTGAACCTTGGCCTCGTCGTAAATCTTGCCTTCTTTCAGCCGGGTAATCAACTCATCGGCCGTCAGGTCAATGTTAACCACTTCGTCGGCCATCTGCAGAATCCGGTCCGGCACCCGTTCGGTCACGTCGATATTGGTAATCTCCCGAACTTCGTCGTACAAACTTTCGATATGCTGAATGTTGACCGCCGAGATCACGTTGATGCCCGCGTCCAGAATTTCGAGCACGTCCTGCCACCGTTTTTCGTTTTTAGAACCGGGAATATTCGTGTGGGCCAGCTCGTCCACAATTGCCAGTTCGGGGTGGATGTTGAGAATGGCCTGCACGTCCATTTCCTCCAGTTCCCGTCCTTTGTAAAACAGCTTTCGGCGGCCGATTACCGGTAATCCCTCCACCAGAGCCTGCGTTTCGGCGCGGTTGTGGGTTTCGATAAAGCCAATCTGCACATTAATGCCACTGCGCAGAAGGGCGTGCGCTTCCTGGAGCATGCGGTATGATTTACCCACGCCCGCACTCATACCGATGTAAATTTTAAACTTTCCCCGCCTGGACTCCTGAATGAGCCGGAGAAACTGTTCAGCCGATTGATCGCGGTCGTCGGGTTGCATGCGCTAGAAATGGGGCGATTGGTTTACAACCGCCCCCGCTGGTTAGAAACTAATGGCTATACTGGTTGTCAGCGACGTGTTGGTCATACTGCTGCCGTTTTTGGCCTCAAAAATGGCGTCCTTGCTCTGGTAGACTTTGCCTTCCACCCGAAACAATGCGTTGGGCAGAATGGCGTAATCATAGTTGAGCGAGTAGCCGAACGTCTGAAACCCGTTGGCCGTTCCCGTCGAGATAATGACTCCGTTGCGGTCGTTGTAGTATTCAACGCGGCCCGCCAGGTAACTCCGGCTGCTGGTGGCCACCCGGGCAATGACCACCGGCGAGTACCAGACATAGCTCCCCGCTCCGGCCCGCTCGCCGGTGCGGCTGTTGATGATTGGTTTGCGATCGGCGCCAATGTCAAAACCCAGGATTACGCCCACCTTTCCGGTTGGGTTAATGATCGCGTAAAAGTTATTGAAGAACCGGCCCTGCCGCAGCGAATCCGGCCGATCCGACCCCAGGAACGTACTCCAGTTCAGGGTCAGGACCGACGATGGGCGATACTGCACCTGCGTACTCAGCGACGGACCGCTGTAACCGGGCAGTTTGGCAATGCGCTGCCAGCCATTCAGCACCGATCCCAGCAACGTCCATTTGCCGTTGGCGCTGTTGTAGGTTAGTTTGGCCCCCGACAAATAATACGGCGAGTTCTCGGCCAGAATACTCCGGGTCAGCGTCCAGCAATCCTTGGAGATGGCGCTTTCGAAACCGATATGGGAAGAAAAAACGCCCGCATCCAGCCACAGTTCCTTGTTTTTACTCAGCTTTACGCCCGTGTTGGCTTCGAAAACATTTTTCAGTAGACTTTGCTCAGCCGCGTAATTGTACTGCGCGTAGGTACCCACCTGAACGGCCAGGTTGGCCCGGAAGCGCTCGCCAGTGTAAGCACCTTTCAGGAAAGCAAGGTTAATGTTTACTTCCCGGTTTCGTTTGTGGTTGTATAAAAAATAAGGCCGTTCCTGCGCCGTTTTCGGGGCCGTAAAATCATGGGTATAATAGGCTTCGATGTACCCCGAAAACGTCAGTCCGGCCGGTGCTGCCGCTGCCGTTGAATCGCTGGCTGTTTGCGCCGAAGGAGTTACCTGCGCGAAGGTTGCGGATAGACCCACGGCAACGGTGGTTAATACACTTAAAATTAGTTTCATACTTGATATAGACCAGCCTGCTGATCTTTACTGGGTTGTACTCAATATTACTTACTGGAATAGGCGCCCATCCGGTTCAGGAATCCAGATAGGCCAGCCTGACTTATTTCAGAGCATCCAGCGCCACGTTCAGCGCTAATACGTTTACTTTGGACGGCCCAAAAAGTCCGAGCAAAGGGCCTTCCGTCTGCTGATCAACCAGTTGCGTCAGCCGCTGAGCGGGGATACCCCGCACCTTCGCCACGCGGGCAACCTGAATTTTAGCGCCGGCGGGCGACAGATCCGGATCAAGACCCGAACCCGATGCCGTTACGAGCTCGGCCGGAATGGTTCCTTTGTCAACGCCGGGGTTGTGGACCAGAAACGTATCGATGCGGGCCTGGACGGTCTTTAAGTAATCCGGGTTGGAGGGGCCTTTGTTCGAGCCGGCCGAACCGGCTGCGTTGTAGTCCACTGCCGAGGGGCGACCATTGAAATAGCGGTCCTCCGTGAAGCTCTGGCCAATTCGTTTGTAGCCAACCACTTTCCCGTTGACCGAAACCGTTTCGCCCTTACCCCCACCCGGCGCCAGACGCGCAATGCCGGCAACGAGTAAGGGATAAATAACCGCTAACAACACCAGCATCACGAGCGTTAGCCGAACGGCTGGTCCAATAGATGATTTCATGATTGTAATTAATTTGGGCAGCGGAAATTTATAGCTCTCCGCTGCTAGTTTCTAGACAAAAACGCCGACGAGTAAATCAATTAGTTTGATGCCGATGAAAGGAGCCACTAGGCCGCCCAGGCCGTAGATGAACAGGTTCCGGCGCAGCAGGGCCGACGCGCCAATGGGTTTGTATTCAACCCCCCGCAACGCCAGCGGAATCAGCATCGGGATAATAATGGCGTTGAAAATCACCGCCGACAGAATAGCGGATTCGGGGGAATGGAGACCCATGATGTTGAGCGCCTGCAGGGCCGGAATCGACACGGTGAACAGGGCCGGAACAATGGCGAAGTACTTGGCAACGTCGTTGGCAATGGAAAACGTCGTCAGGGTCCCCCGGGTGATAAGAAGCTGTTTACCAATTTCCACCACCTCAATCAGTTTGGTTGGATCGTTGTCCAGATCGACCATGTTACCCGCTTCCTTGGCCGCCTGCGTACCGGAGTTCATGGCCACTCCCACG
>Ga0325400_1001745_pt1 | contig 18270 bp, 10 predicted proteins | sample PopdelMetagenome_2_FD_205662 | JGI IMG/M metagenome (GOLD analysis project Ga0325400, IMG submission 205662) | Populus deltoides microbial communities from Bellville, Georgia, United States - Xylem-PdKOR-R1 | ecosystem: Host-associated > Plants > Phyllosphere > Stem > Wood/Secondary xylem... | reverse complement strand
TTTAACTGGGCTAGGAGCTCTGTCTTGGACTTCTCCCTCAACTCATGAACCCTTATCCTTGCTTTTTATGATACAAAATAACAACTCATTTAGCATACAGCAATTGAAACAGTCAGAGGAAATAACATGTACAAAAAGACGATTGCTTTTCTTACCCATTTTAAGGTTGTTGTGAGGCTCCGCTTCAGCTTCTGCTGCTCAGTTGGACAACTCTTTCAAAACCCTAGAAGTGGAGACTCCCTCTTATTTGATGATCCAAAGGCGAAAGAGAGACAAATGGACGCACTATTTCAAATGGGCTATGTAGTACTTTGGGCCAATTTCAAGTAGACACTGTCCAGTGTCGCTCTCGTTTTTATTGGGCTTTTTCATGGGCCTTATGCATTGTTTCATGCGTTTATTTCAATGGTCGTTGACAGCCCAAATTAGTCCCTCTTTTTTTCATTTTCCATTATTAATTTAATACGATGTTAACTATCAATTAAATTTATATAAGAAAACTCTTCAGTCTTCAGCAAAGATAATAATAAAAAAATTCAAACCCCGTTTACAAACGCACGCGAAAAGAGTGATTGAAAGTGAGTTTTAATTTTTTTTTAAAAATAAATTGTTTTTTATTTTAAATTAAAAATTTTAATATCTTTAAATCGTTTTAATATATTAATATTAAAAAAAAATTAATACTTAAAAAAAAACAATTTAAAAAACTACCTCCAACATTTCCAGCACCTTTAAAAACCAAACAGGAAAGAATCGTATTAGCCTGATCACGTGAACTGTTCTGGCTTCTCCAGTGATAGAATTAAACCAGTAATGCTTAATGCTTAAGACAACTCAACAGTCAGCACCACCACGTCTTCTTCCATCTCCAATTCCCACACCGTAATGATGAAACAATTACACAAACAAACCAGCGTGAATCACAGGAGAGAAGATGAAATCCCAACTTCAACTCAATCTTACTCACCTAAGACACTAAAACACCCTAGATCCATTCCTTATATCTTCAAAGAACAACGCTTTCTTTTCATTCTTGTTGGCATTTTAATTGGTTCTGCTTTCTTCATTTTCCAGCCCACTCTCTCCCGCCTTAATCCATCTACCCATTCTTCTATGCCCACTTCAATTTATCATCGCCACCATGATTCCTCATCTGGGTCCTCGGGGTTTGCCTCGAAGGGATCGTTTCCAGGCCGGGTCCCAGCTGCGATCGGGAGGAAGAGGCTGCGTATTGTGGTTACAGGTGGGGCTGGATTTGTTGGGAGTCACTTGGTGGATAAATTGATCTCGCGGGGTGATGAGGTTATTGTGATTGATAATTTTTTTACTGGGAGGAAAGATAATTTGGTTCATTTGTTTGGGAATCCGAGGTTTGAATTGATTAGACATGATGTTGTTGACCCTATTTTGTTAGAAGTTGATCAGATCTATCACTTGGCTTGTCCTGCTTCTCCTGTTCATTATAAGTACAATCCTGTCAAGACTATTATATCCTTTTTCTTTTTTAAATGAAGTTGTTATGATTTCTGAATCATCATCAATGTTGTTAATTATGTGATTTGTTTTCGTGTTTTTGGAATTTTTGGATCCTTGACTGTGAAATGTTTGCTTACAAGACGAATGTGATGGGCACACTTAATATGTTGGGTTTGGCAAAGAGGGTAGGGGCGAGGTTTTTGTTAACGAGTACGAGTGAGGTTTATGGCGATCCACTTGAGCATCCGCAAAAGGAGACTTATTGGGGAAATGTGAATCCAATAGGTCAGATGTTAGTTGGAAACATCTGTTTGTTTGTTTCATTGACGCAACAATGTTCTGTTCTTGTTGTTGATTGGTTATGCTTTGAAATTGTTTAGGTGAGAGGAGTTGCTATGATGAAGGAAAACGGACTGCAGAAACATTAGCCATGGATTATAATCGAGGTGCAGATGTTGAGGTAATTGTTTCTGATATATAGTTAGATTACATGCTATCATGGCTTGCTTATTTTGTTATTAGGATCTTTGGGTATTTGAAATTTGCTTGATAGTATTTGAATTTCAGTTGTCTTTACTCAGTGATTCTTGATGGATATGCTCCTTGAGATACACTGTAATGGAGGATCAGTAATTGCTGGTCGTAGTTAAAATGCCAGTGATGAAATGTCATGCTTTTGTGCGTATATCCAATAAGTGGATATATGTGTATTTTAGACAACCTATTCTTTAGACAATTTAAGTGTGAATTAAGTTGGATCAGACCTTATATATCTGGTAAAATGGAGGTTATTATTAATTAATCTCTCCTTTTGAGCATATAGTGTTTGAGAATGGCCCACGATCAATTGGCCAGGCCCTGGAATTGTTGCATGACTTTTACCTTTTTGAAGGCATTAATAATTTGGCTTAGCTTCGTTATGTTTGGAGCAAGTGTTTTCTTTTTAAAGAAATCATGTAATGCACTTGTGTCGAAGGCAATATAAGTGTCTCTGCTATTGCACATGGTTTTCAGGAATCGTTTTTATTCATTGTTCTTCTAAAAAATAACTGAAAGTTTCGACATGAATCTCATGTCTTTGCAAAAGTATATGCTATGGCTACTTCAAAAATGTACTAAACTCTGCTTATACTGGTCATTTATCTTCTGAAAAATATTGGAATTCAAAGAATGAATACAAGCAATTAAATTTATTGTAGAATTGACTGGCAGAATGGTATTCTTTTTTCTGACAGTTTCAGCATTCTACCAGTCCATCTGTGTTATTTCCGTTATTATTATTGTTGAATAGTTGATTTGTTTGGGTAGGTTGGGGGGGGGGGGGGGTTTCTTCCTATCCACTTGAATTTGCATGCTCAAAATGTTATCAATTTAATTTGACATTGTGTGCTTAATGTCCACGTTCTACAATGTCTAAACAGTTGCATAAAGTGCAGAAACTGCCAAAGCCACATTGTGTAGGGTAGGAGAGTTGTAATATCACATATCCCTTCATTTTGGCATTGTGGAGCTATTGGTCCAAGATTTACCCATTCCTATTTTATGCGAAGTCTTCAAACTTGCTTAAATTCTTTTTTAATTCCTTAAAAGATTAGTTGATTTGATTAGCTGCCTTGGGGTTTGCTCCATGTAGTAAAGGGGTGGGTGGTATGGGCCAGGTTTTAGGTTAATACTCAATATCATACCAATTGAAATAAATGAATTTGGTGTGTAGAGATTATATTTTTCTTTAACTCCTTAAACATCAGTAAATTTTATGAGCTACCCCTTGGGCGTGGCCCAGGCAGTAAAGGGGTGGGCGAGATTGGTTAAGATCTTTGGTTAAAATCATACCAATTTAAATAAATGGATTCAGTTTCTAGAAAATGATGAATAATTGCAGCACTATAAAATAATTTGTTGTCACTTGTGGATTAAAAACAATTGCCTTGTTTGTATAACCAGTACGCACAAAAGTGGCCAGTCTATTTCAGCTGTCTCAGTTGCAGCAGCTTGGGCTCAAAACGAGCTTTGTACCCATTTTTTCTCGGATCAGCTGGTGAATTTCTCTAATTATTTGATGCATAGAATGTAAAATTTTTAAGCTTTTTGTGTTGTCTGTGCTATACTAGGTTGATATGATGTAAACTTTGTCAATTAAACTCGAAAGATTTTTTCATATGAAGGTTACTGTTGTTCTCTATCCTGTAATAGCTTCTCTTGCATATATATATTCAGTTAACCTGTGGGAAATGGGCTAATGATGGCTCTTGCCGTTGGCAGGTGCGTATTGCTCGCATTTTTAATACGTACGGGCCTCGCATGTGCTTGGATGATGGACGTGTTGTCAGTAATTTTGTTGCTCAGGTATTATTCTCCATTTTTAGGCATTGATGTCGGCAATGGACTTCCATTTGGATTTTGGGATATCTAATTGGAGGTTTACTTTCTAGAAGCTTCCTTAACTATTTGAACTATGTTTGCAGGCCATCCGCAAACAACCAATGACTGTATATGGTGATGGGAAACAAACTAGGAGCTTCCAATATGTTTCTGATCTGGTATGGCATCATTATCCATAAATTCATTATCCTGCCTTTTCCACTTAAGGCTCCTCTGGATGCCTGGTTACTTTGTACCCTTGCTAGCGGCCTGAAAGCTGTATGACCTTTGAGCTCCTCTATCTCAATGCAAACTACTAAAATCACCTCTGTAGTTGTTATTCACGGCCACTAATCAGTCAAGTGGTTGCATAAGGCTTTGAAAAAGAAGATGCCAGAAGTGATAATTCTTTTTTTTTTTTTAAGAGAAACAGAGAATAACTGCAAATGCAGAGGATATCTTGAACATTGGATGTGTTTTGGGGCTCTGTTTAAGCTCTAAAAAGTTGATGTGATAAGGTATGTTAAAAGCCTTTTCCATTTACAGGTTGATGGGCTGGTGGCACTAATGGAAGGCGAGCATGTGGGACCTTTTAACCTTGGCAATCCAGGAGAGTTCACTATGCTAGAGCTCGCAGAGGTTTGTCTTCAAATTTTATAGTTATCTTATTTTTAAAGATAGGCATGGGTTCCTTTTCCGAGTGTGTTGCATTTCTGCACTCTGTTCTTGCTAAGATTCAAACCAAGGAGAATTGTTGTCTACTCATAAGAGTGTGTGTGTGTGTGTGTGTGTATGCGTGCATGCATAAGGAGATATATATATATAGAGAGAGATGGAAACTCCTAGTTTATGTTGGCACACTCAATTTTCCTCCGTATAATGAAGGTTGTCAAAGAGACTATTGATTCAAGTGCAACAATAGAATTCAGACCCAACACTGCTGATGATCCACATAAGAGGAAACCAGATATCAGCAAAGCAAAGGAGTTGCTGAACTGGGAGCCAAAAATTTCTTTGAGAGAAGGATTGCCTCTCATGGTGAATGACTTCAGGAATCGCATTTTGGAAGGAGATGAAGGGAGAGGGCTTTAAATAAAATGACGGCAGAACTACAATGTATAGTGTGAAGACCTTATCTATATCATCCATTTAGTAGGTATCTTCCATAATCCACGTTTGCATGGAAATTATAGCTAGGTGCCACTATAGCAGGAAAATATATGCATGTTGCTCATGCCCTATGCTGATTAGCACAAAATCGATACTAGTTTAGTTTTTCATTTGCAATTTTTTGAATACCGTTTTTATACTGCATTCCTAGTCTTGACCACTCTTGAAAGGCTTGTATTAAATAGTAAGTTTTGGTGCGGAATAACACAGCGATGAAGGAATATTGTGTCGTGATTCGGCCATCCTGTTCTCTGTTCACGTCAAAATGCTGGTCTCTGGCTGAGCCAGTCAGTATATGGCGTCTGTCCCGACCATTGCAACACTGTCCAGTCATATTCTGTCAGGTTCGTGGATCCCTTAATAGCTTGTAATTATCTAGTTATTACAAGTGAATAATAATATTTATTTTTCTTTAAGATATGTAATTTCATTATAATATTAATAACTAGCATAATTATGAAATAATTAATTAAAAGAATGACGGATAAAAAGAGTTATTACAGTACAATAAATAAAAGTACTTAATTTATAATTGTAATGCTTTTAAATAGTCATAGAAATCACCTTCATTTTATACATCACTTTTTGTTCCTTGCCACGGTCATTTTTAAATTTTAGAATTTTTTTTCAAAAACTTCAAATTAATATTTTTAATATTATTTTATTAATTTAATATACTAATAAAAAAATTATTTTAATATATTTTTAAATAAAAATTATCCATCATAAAAAAATCTAAACTCTGCGATAAGGTCAGCCTCACCATTGACAGCATCGGACTTGTTTTATCTGTGGGAATCATGACACCCCCACTAATTGACAACATGATTACTGCATCTTCGAGACTCGTTTTCCAGACGCAAACGCATCTTTTCTCAACAACTTTTTTGCCGACCCAAATTGTGAAATCTACAAAAGATCTGTTGGCTAGTGCTCTTCTTTTCGGAAGATAAAAAAATATGGGATCGGAGTCCGTAGTCATGGTCATAACTCGGGACACTCGGGTCGGGGACCAATGGCCATGAGATAGAAAGAACGAGTAAAGGTGACCGTGCCCAGCTTTTCAACTATTTTTTTTCTTTCCATCTTTCTTTCTTCCATCGAATCAAATCATTCATTCATGAGTAGTAAGTAGTAGATTTTTATCTAAGAAGCTTGAAGGCCTCCCTCAAATATTATCCATCTGCGCAAGCTTCAAGCCATGTACAATTATTGCTTAGGTACAACATTGGACCCAGAGCTCGGAGGGTGTCCCAATGTCAGAGCCATCGGAGTCCCTCTCGCTTTCTCTAATCTGGTGACGGCTTAGCTTGATCATCGAAGCCCCAAGGCCCCAAACCATTTGACCTTTCAGAACGTTCTTCGTGTACTCTTTTGTATAGTAGCAGCTACTGAGGAGTTGGGAATTAAAGATGAAGAAAAGGGAAGTTAACAAAAGGTGTTGAAGGGGGCCCCCTACTATTTTCCACTAGAAAAATTAAAACGCCCTACATCTTCAGGCACTCGGTGACAAAAGAGGTGGGCAATTAGAATAGGGTAGGTTGTCGTATACATGTCCAATAATCAATTTAAATCATCATTAAGATTTAAAATATAATTTATATTATTTTTTAATATAATTTCTTAAATAAAAATTTTTAAAACTTAAAATTTATATAAACAGATATTATTTTGTGTTTATTTTTTATTAAATAAATAAAAATAATAAAATTTAAATTCGAGATCACTTATCTCTAAGAACATAAGTTATTAAATAAAATTTTAAAATATAATTTAAATTATTCCCTAATAAAATATAAAATATAAAGAATAAAAATTTGTCTTTGAGTCGGAACTCTTAAACTGTGCAGGGGGAGTCGGGCAGGGATATAAAGGAGAGGGAAAAACATGATAAAAGCCATACACAAGCATCCGATTCCATGAGGCTGGGAAGGAGAATTTGAGTTAATGGAGGATAAAGAAAGTTACTTTGTGTCTCATCCATCCACAGGAAAGAAAATTCGAAATGGTTTACTCTATCTGGCAGCATATGTTCCATCAGAATCTTAATAATGTTCCCATCATGATTATTCGAAGCCTTTTTTTTTTCCCTCGATATCTTTGTTCCAATGGGACACACCTGAGCCTGGCTAGCTGTCTTTCGCCGGTAACTTCTACTAATGTTCGTGCACATTAGGCTTTATTCACTGCTGTGTTGATTTTGTGAGCAGCAAACTAAGAAGTAAACTTGTTGCTGCATATGGTAGATCAAGTTAACTAGGTACGTTGTAGATTACTCGCCCAACAATTCTTGATGCAGATAGAGACCGATTCAAAGTCTTAACATTTATAGGGCTTATAATAAACATACACAGAAACAAGCACATATCAATTACCATAGATTTTAATTTGTTCTCCTAAGATTTATGAGGATTGTCTCACAATTTTGATTTATACCAATCAGCTACCACAACTCCGGTAAGAGACACCACAGAAGGCCAAATTTGGCAATCAGAGAAGGCCACATGCGTTGTGACCATCGTCACTCTTTATACGCGCCAACCAAGATTAAACTGTCAACCCTCTCGTATTTGTTTCAGAATCCAATTTGGTCCATGGATCTCTAATTATTCTAAATCAACAGAATTCAAATATATTTTCATAATTCAAGCATCAATCGAGCACTAGTTCTTTCCCCGACATTGCGAGACACTTATATCTAGGCATCTAAAATAAATAATTAAGTCAATTCTAAAAAAACATGGGAGGATTATTTTTAAAAATAAAATGCACCAGAAAATAAAAAGGACAAAAATACCCAACCCTTAAAGGTATAAAATTAAAGGGATTCAAAATTTGTCAATGTCTCAAATTTAGTCCTCAAAACTTTAATTGTCAAAAACTAATAAAAATAAATTTTATTTTACAAAATTAAGTAACAAGCAAGCATTGAAATATTTCCTCAACATCTCAAGGTTTATATCCATAAATAGACAAGACAAAACAACCCCCAAAAGCTATTACCCACATAATTGCAATGCTAGAGGGACAAAAAATAAAAAATAAAGGGTCAAAATGAAATAATCAAAGGACCAAAAAAAAATATCTTTGATTGGATTATTGTTGTAATTCACACTGAATAATAAATAGATGTACAGTAATTCCTCCTTCAGTTTTAGTTTTTTTTTTTTAATTTCTCTTCCTTGTTCATCTTAGTCCATTTAATAAAAATAACAAAAAAAAACATGTTTTAATAAAACAAATATGATAAGTTTACCATGCAATTAATTGCATCAAAGTAATCATAGTAAATCAGGATGTTTTCAAAAAAATGGTTTGAACTACTCAATTGACTAGAATGTAAATTTTGAACATGACATTTGGAGATTATCCGAAGTCTAAACAACCAATGAGGCATTTAATAAGAATGATGTTTCTGCTAGTATTTCCATTCATATTTATTGATTTATAAATTGTTTGTTTTTGTAGTTGAAAAGTATTTTTATAAAAATTTAAAAAATTTTATTTAAAATTAATTTTTTATACATTGTTAAATTGTTTTGATATGCTATATTAAAAATAAATTTTAAAAAAAAGTATAAAAATATAATATTTTAATATATTTTTAAATAAAAAAACATTTTAAAAAATAATAATTGCTCGTGTAGTTTATATATTCCTGCCATTCATTTGATCTTTACAGATACACCGCCTCATAAAATCCAAGATTTGAATTGTCTGCTAAGTCATCCTCTTGGCTACCATCCATCTTTTCTTTTTATCACCATGTCCAAGCATTTTGATAGAGTGGATGAAAGTACAAATCGTTTTATCTGTAAATAGTTTAAGAACTAGGATTTATAATTAACACTGATCAAGCGGGCCTTCTCTTTTCTTTTCTTTTTAAGAAAATATTCCTTCAATAAATTTTTAGCCCAGTTCTTAGCTGTTGCTCAGTATTCTGCCGTTGCTCTGACCCATTCGACCCTTTTAATTGTTCCTTTCCGAAAATTGAATTCATAGGCAACTTCCCGCGAACAATTTATTAATTAGCCATTAAAACTGTAGGCCATGCCCCAGCAGGCCAACAGACTATACATTGATTTACACTAATAAAATAGTTTTGTTTAAATCATAGTGTTATAATGAAGACAACACATTTTATGTACATTTCCTCTGAGCTCTCTGCTAATCAAGCTCAGAGATTCTGTCGGCTCCATTGACGTCACAGACAAGATTCTTCTGGGATTAAAAATGGATCTGGGATCTCCTGGCCTTGTTAATCTTCTGCTTAAACCGTAAAAGTACTTGATGTAAACACAATAACCAAGAAGAGTGATTTTGTGAGAGGGAAATTGCACTGCCATTGTAGAACCTAAAATATATTACTACAAAAAAAAAAAAAAAAAGATGCCTCTTTTTCATCCATTAGAACCACAGAAAAGAGGTGGTTACATCTCATTTTCATCCATTAAAGATCACTTATTTTCTGTTCTGTCCTCCAAGGAATAGAAATGTTGCAGCAGCAGCAGCCCATATTGTATTGATCCTTTTATTTTCCTCGTTCCTTTTACAGTTTACAGTATGGTTAATTGTCTAGTAAATTAAAGCAGTCCTGTAATATCGTTAAGATTGGAGTCGAGCTCTTATGGCTGTGTCGTGGGTCCTTCATGTCATTCTCAAAACTACTGGAGATACAACCCTGTGTTGAGGGCATGTGTGTGATGGATCAATTTCAAACTAGTAGTGTCTGTTTCTGCTGCATGGATCATTTTTCTCCTCTCGATATGTTATGGGGTGAACTTTCTGTAAGGATTTCTGTTTGATTAAGAGTTCTCATGTTTATCACAAAAATAAAAATAAAAAACTCATCGCATACAAATCATTTGACACTTCATGATGTGGCAATTGGTTATTAGTACACGAGAGTTGCAGCAAGTGTAGAACTTCTCTACTTGATCCATATTCCATACTGCTTTAGTATTATATAATTAATCCTGTACAATCTAGCTAGTAAAATTGTGATTCTTTTGTTACTCTCCCTCTCTGTCCACATCGTTCAAGTTGTTCAAGCATAAAAGCAGAACAAACAACCTTCTTTAAGAAGTTCTTCGCGATCTCTCTCTCTCTTTCTCTCTCAAAAATGCAGATTCTCTAAACCACTAACTAGGTCATACAATCTTATCAACAACCAAGGATGAAGAAAATAGATGTGTTCTGTGCGTCTCAAGCTTCAACAGCCATATGCATGAGCATGGATCAACCTTCTTCCTCCTCCACCAATCAACTTGGTGGCCGGACCCTTGATCGCTACAACCCCATCATCAGAGACCAAAAAAGAATCCCAAGAACTCTCCCTTTAGCTCCTTGTACTTCTCAACAACCCCCGATCAACCCCGTCCCCTACCAGCTACTTCACAAGAGCAAAAAAAGCACTTCAAAGAATAAAGCCAGTGATCCAAGTAGCAGCAAGAAGTCGAACTCTACAAAACCAAAACCAAAACCAAATGATCAAAAGACCAAGAAAATCTCATTCAAGCCAACTGATATTGATGATGATAAGAAGAGAACCACTTATCTCAATGCCCCAAAAGATATAGTTAGAAGGGGCTGGGCTAAGCCTGGTGATTTTATTACCCCTCCTGGCTCGTCTAGATATCTTTTGGGTGACACAGCTTTCTTTGATGGCTTAGCAGATTATGATCCGGTTTTAGCACAGCTAGCTCCTGTGGAATCCAACAGGAATACTCAAGCTTTAAGTAAAGACGAATCTACTGCTTCAAAACCATCTTCTTCTTCATCTTCAAACCCGAATCAGGTTTGCACTAAACTTTGATTAAGCTTATTATGTTCTTATAACATCAATTAGTGGTAAAACCCTTCGAGTTTTAATTAGTTGTATCCTGAATGGATTGGATTTCAGGTTGTGGTTTTGAGAGTGTCACTACACTGCAGAGGCTGCGAAGGAAAAGTGAGGAAACATCTATCCAGGATGGAAGGTATGCCCATGTGACATGAATTAATGACTTGACATTCAATTTTATCTCATCTTTGTCTCTTTCTCTTTCAGACGTTATTATTTGACAGAAAGTGTCTCTATACTCTCTCTGTCTTCTATTCCAAAAACACCCTAATTTGTTTTCTTTTATGTATTCGTGGCAAACACCAATCAGAGAGAAAGAAAGGGGGGAGGGAGGTCATTAACTTGATTTAACTTATTAGTAGTACTCTGTTTCAAAGAAATTTTATATGAGATCATGTACTAGCCAACATGTTACATATGGGATCAAATTACTAGCCCTGGACTGTGCGTTTCGTTCAGTCAATTCAACAGTCATGTCTTCGTTTGGATTCCAATATCAATTATGGTTTTTACTCTGAAAGATGGCGCTTTTGGATCGTTAAATTAGAACCAAGTGATAGTTTATTCAGATTAAGGTGTTTTGATTTACATCGGCATTGATCATGTGTGCACACACAGGTGTGACGTCTTTCAGCATAGATTTTGCAGCCAAGAAGGTGACAATTGTTGGAGATGTAACCCCATTAGGTGTCCTGGCGAGTGTGTCAAAGATAAAGAGCGCTCAGTTCTGGACCTCTACAGCCCCAGCCGCTGCCTCAAATAACACAGAAGTGAGCAAGAAATAATACACTCGCTAGTGTGTGTGAGCGAAAATTGGCTATCTAAGTGTGATTAGATGCTTAATTTAGTGTAAATGCAAGACTTAGCATGAGTAGCTGGACCCGAATCTTTTTTTTCTTTGAAGTTAGTGAAGATCAAATCAGGAGTGGTCATCTGGTTCACATTTCAAGATATATTCTCGGGCCTGATTTGTCCCTGCATGGTCAGGAAAAAAAAATGGAGTTTTTATGGCAATATTGGAATAAACTAAAAAAAACTTCTCAGCTATGCTCACAAATCACAATCGTTGCCCTCTGTTTTTTTTTTTTTTTCAAAGTAAAGCAAGCACAGGCCCATTTTTAGATCCAGTTTCCCGTGATCTTGTTTCTATTGCTTCCCGGTGACATTTCTTCTTGTAATTGCCACGATGACATCAAAATTTTCAGATGTTAGTGGCAAAAGTATATTACAAAAGAAAACATGCCGGATGCTTCTTCATTTGAAAAACTGCTAATGGCAAGAGTGTATGATATTAGTAAATAACAAGGGTATCCTTCTGACGTTTTCTCCTCTTCTTTTGGGATTTTCAGAGTATCTTGAGTTTTTTCTTAACCACTGCTACAAGTGGTAACAGTTTTTATTATTTTTATCCTCTTTGTCCAGCTATAAATCTTGTATTAATTTTTACTCCAGGATCTAATGTTTTTTTAATGATGTTTGTTCAACCTGTCTGATGTTTTTCTTAGTTTAAGATTGTTGTTTGGTTGTTTTTTTTTAACTGTTTCTTGTATTCTTTCATCATTCATAGATCTTTGCATTGCATCGCAAGCCACCACCATTGCTGTTATTATATACACCATCTGTTTATCAGTATTAATATGAATTTGGATTAAAAAATCTTCTAAATAAAAATACACAAGAACATATATTTGTACAAGGAAAGATGAACTAAAAAAGATAAGAATGTATTAATATAAAGAAGAAGAATATACAAAATTAAAAATATCTACGACTAAGGAGAGGATCATGCTATAAAATATTATAAATAAAAAGAAGTGAACATTGCTTGATTGATGGCAAAATCCTTATTAATACTGTTGGTTGCTTGATTAGCATATTTAAATCTTAATAAATATAATTATTATTTTATTATTATTCCATAGTAATCCTCTAATATCACAATTGCCATCACCGCAACAATAATAATTAACACCACGTCCATCATTAAAACCACTTGGTGTGTCTATTTTAATTGTGGTAGTTTCTACGGTTTCGGTTTGAAAAAAATTAGTTTTTAAAAAACTATAAATTATAGTTTTTTCTTAATTAAAGTTTTAAAATAGAGTTTTTAGTGGGATTTATAAAAAATTATAAACTGTGTTGATTAATAAAATATTTTTAAAATTGTTGTTGAAGCAAAACACAAACTGCATTACAAAGACAAACATAGCCTTAGTTATTAATATAACCATACTTCATCGTTATTTTCACCTTATCATTATTTTAATGTCATTATTATCACAATAATAATCACTATCCATAATTATCGACGTCATCATCACCAATATCACCGCCAATAACAATCACTGTCCATAATCATCAACATCATCATCACCAACATTACCACCTTTTTATTTAAGTATCCATAATAACAATCAACATTTTATCACTATCGTCACTATCATTATTTTACAACAATTATCATTTTACTATCATCATTATGCTATTGGTATTATTACAATTATCACAATCATTATTATTATTATTTCTAGCTATTAGTGACATTGTAAAAAAAATTCTTCAATAAAAAATATATTATAAAAAAAATTCTTCAATAAAAAATATATTTTTTCATACACGTAATAATGAAAAATAACTCACGCAAAATATGTTTTTTAAGGAAATATTTTCCTAGGAAAAAATTTTTCTTAGTAGTGCTTGCTTGAAATAGTATTTATATATATATATAAAAGGTGTTTGGGTGGTGGATTTGGTTGTATTAAAATGTCATAAAACAATCTCAACCCAAAAGTTTAAACTTTTAGATGAGGTCTTAAGATATGATTTATATTATTTCTAACATATCCTCTCAAGTGAAAGCTTTTCCATATTATCTTGTGTTTAATTTTTATCAAATAAATAGAATGGTGAGATTCGAACTCGTGACTGCTTGGTCTTTAAAGCTCTAATATTGTGTTAAAAAACTATCTTAATTTAAAAATTTAAACTGTTAGGTAAGATTTTAAAATATAATTTATATTATTTTCTAATAAAGTGAAGATAATGGACTTGGGTGTATTAAAATGCTTGGAAACTAGGAAAGGCAAGGAGAAGGCATCTAATGGTGTTTGAAGATGCCGTCTAATTATTTGAGCTCTCTATGATTTAATATTTGTTAGCTAAAAGGGTAACCTAGTCATTGTGTTTTTATTGATCGGTGTCTAATAACAAATTTGTAATAAGCCTGATGTTACCTATGGAAGGAAACTGATGTTCGTGAACATTTTCAATCAAGAATGTGTCCTGTGAAACAAAATATTCGGCATCTTGCAATGTATAAAAACTCGAGGTGTAAAATGTTTTCGCCCTTAGAACATAGAGTGATTAGCAACTTGGTTGGCGAAAAGTAATATACCGAGAGAAGAGAGCTAATTAAAATCGGGAGTACTGGCCATCGAATGAACCGAACATAAGATATTTGTATGCATCCCCAGACCCGAAAAAAATAAGTAAGAATAGAGTGAGTTAATTTGTTGCTCGGTTCCTATAGATTCTTGACAATGGACTCGAATCCGGGGAATTTCACAACTATTCAGTGTTATTTATAGGCGTGAACGGTATCGAAGGAATTGATGCTGTTCATCGTGAATGGCTCGGGTTCAGTCTCTACTCTCTACATCTCTCGGTTTTTACACTTTGGGCTTAGGAACCTTTGCTTGTTTGTATAATGGGCTTTGGCTCACTAAAGCGCTAGTGAGTGACATTTTATTTTTTTGCTGGTTAATGCTAATTGACTGTTCGGAGCAGAAAGATGGTTATGGGCTTTGACCCATTGAAGTGTTCGGATTTTAGCCCTTTTTGTGGTTAAATTCAGATTTTAGCCTTGAGACAAAAGGAAATGATATTCATATCCCAAACATTCGTAAAACCATTCAAGATGCATTGAAGTGGTTTTGCTGCCATTATTGGCTCCTCCGTCTCCCACGCAGATGCTATTACGTTTTTTGTTTTTTTTAATAGGAGAAGTTGTTATTTTTTAAAGTATTTTTTATTTAAAATAATATTTTTTTATTTTAAAAAAATAAATTTGATATTAGCATATCAAAATAATATGAAAATACCAGAAAATTAATTTAAAATAAAAAAATAATTTTTTTTAATTTTTTTTAAAATATTTTTTAGACACAAGAATAAATAAACTCTAATCCTCCGACAAAACTCTCATTTACCATCTCTCTACTCCACTACCACCATGCCCTTTTCTTAAATCGAGCAAATTTAGGACTTTGTATTCTCTAGATGTATTTTGAAGTGTGGTAGTGATTATGAGTTGTTTTTTAAAATATTTATCATTTTAAAATATATTAAAATAATTTTTTTATTTTTTAAAAATTATTTTTACATCAACACATCAAAACAATACATATTATTTTAAAATAAAAAACAAAATTTAAATTTTGTCAAAAATTCTTCTAGAAAGACTCACCGCACAGTGAAATACCACCTCCAGCCCAATATGTACTTTGAACTTGAGGCCTTGAATCACGGCGTAAAAAATATGGGAGGATAGCACACCTGACCTTTAAAAAAAGACCAGACGCGAGGAGAGGAGCGCATGAAAGGTCAGGCTCGTGTTCCTACTTCCTAGCTATCTTTTTTATTTTTTTATTTTAAGTGCGCCAACAACACATCATTTACTCTTTTTTAAAACAAAGTTGAAGACATTCCTCTACTGGTATGATGGAAAAAGTCAAACTCCACCTCTTTGATCAAAAAAATATAGCTTAAAAAACTAAGAAAATCATATCTAAATTTATTTTTATATTTCAAAAGTATTTTTTTTATTTTTTTTATTTGTTTCAAGATAAAAAAATTTTGGTGTTTTCCATATTATTTTAATATGCTGAAGTCAAAAGTATTTTTTTTTAAATAAAAAATATATTATTTTGACATATTTCCGAGCAAAAAACACTTTGAAGAGCAACCGCTGCCAGCCTGTTACACTACCAAACACTCCTTTAAACTAACCTTTAATTGGTTAAAAAATAAAAAATTCACTCCAAATTAAAAAATAATCTCGAGCTCTAATCTTTTTTTTTTTTGCAGGATAAAAGATAAAAAAAAAAATACCCCAAGAAAATTTCTCTTATTAAGTGGAACTCAGTAACTCATATATTGATTTTTCTTATTGTTAGATTGTGGTTAATTGATCATTTTTTCTCTATTATGACGTTTTTTAGCAACATTCTCTATTTTTTCATAAATTTAGAAACCGAAACATAAATAAAATAAATTATTGGACTAAAATTTAAAATGCAAAAACTAAAGGGATCAAAACAAAAAACAAAAGAATATGGGGACCTGATTATTAAAAGCAACACCTTATGCACATTAAAAAATATAAAAAGAGAATGTGTTTTTTTGTTTGAGTGTTTAGTATGGTCCTCGAAGTTTCAATTATTTCTTAACAATAAAACTAAACTCTATAGCAAGTTAATTGAAGTGAATCATCACCTCAAATTCCAGTAAACACAATATATAAATTTGTTTTGGGTTTGAAAATAATTTTTTAGAGTTTAAAAACTCATAAAACCAGATACGCCTTGGATTTTTTTTTTAAATAAGTTAAGTTTCTAAATTACTTGCATTTCATGTGCAAATGTAAAGAAATCTCTCTAGAAATCTCATCATATAAGGACAAATTGAACCATTAACCTTTTTTTTTTTTTTGTTTTCTCTCAAAAGAATTACATAACATTTCTTGTCATTGTTTATTAACTATGTAGAGCGTGTTTAGCAGTGTGGTTGCGGGTACTTTTTAAATAACTTTTCGTGTTAAAATGCATGTCAATGATTTTTTTTTATTTTTAAAAAATTATTTTTGACATCAGCACATCAAAACGATCCAAAACATACAAACCATATTAAATTTTAGCATTATCACTGTATTTAAACTCTTCACCAACCACCACTGATAGAGGTAATGACATATTATAAAAAAAATAAATAAAATATTTATTATTATTATTATTATTATTATTATTATTATGATTCCTCCACCACCATTACTGCTCCTTTTCCACTACCAAGTACCCCCTCTTGTAGTGATGGTACTATCATTATTATTATTATTCTACATCCATCAGGTCTAGGCACCTGGTCTTATTTTTAAATGCCCCTTTAGTTTTTTTTTTTAGAATAAAACTCACTAAAATAAAAATTATTAAAATGATTTTTAAAAAATTTCTCATTTTATCATAATTTTCAAATAAATTATAGCTTTTATGGTATTATTAACAATTAATTTATGAATTGATATGAACATTATATGTAATTTTCTCTTGAAAAGTAGGTTAATAAATATTCAATAAGAATAAAACACTTACTTTGGTTTTCTGTTAGAAGATTTGAACATAATCTTCTTAGATTAATTATTCTTTTACTAGGTTAATTTCATAATTTTTTAAAATTTGTTTATTAAAACTTTTTTTTCAGACTAGGTTAGGTTTTTATTTAAAAAACAATGCGTATAATGAAAAAACATGTTTATATAGAAAGAAATACATGAATACAAAAGCCTAACAAAATATTGCTTTCTATAATTTAAATAGTTACCTTGTCCAAAAATACCTATTTTAATTATCGTAAAAGTAAATAAAATAAATTCCGAGAACCATCCCAAAATATGACGTGAGCACACTATTTCTTTCTAAATGAATGTATCTGGATCCCACTTGGCGTGGTCTCCATGTCCGAATCAAGATTTTGCAGCGATGGGATCAAAATCCAAGACAATAAAAGGCAACTTGAAAAGAGAAATTAAAGGCTAAGATATCTCAAATCTTCGAAACCAGTCGATTCTGTGGTTCTATCGATTTATATGTTATTTAGTATTAAAACCAGATATGCTTCCACCTTTAGTTAGGTGGCCGACTCATATTTAAGAATGCATCAAGGACTGAACGACGGAAAGAAACAGAAAAGAATGGTAGACTTGGTGGTGGAAGGTGCCATGAAACCATTACTCATCGCCTCAATGGTTTTGCTGGCCATGATGGGCTTTGCCTTCTCTTCCACGAATGCCAGGCCACTGCTTAGCCAGCAAACATCCCAATCCCTAAACGGAATTCCCTTTTACCATATACATGGCCCACCGCCACCTCCTGCCAAGGGTGCCAATGTTTTTGCTAGCCGGTCTTTAAAGGCTGCCAGTCATCTTTCTAGCCAGCAACAATCTTCAATCCTCAACAGAATTCCCGTTTACCATCTATATAGCCCACCTCCACCATCTCCCAAGGCCGCTGGTGCTTTTTCTAGCCCACCACCACCCCTAATCCCCAAGGGTGCCATTTTCTTTGCTAGCCCACCACCACCATCTCCCAAACCTGTCAAGGCTACCGGTGCTTTTTCTAGACCACCACCACCCCCAATCCCCAAGGGTG
>Ga0325400_1001743_pt1 | contig 18287 bp, 18 predicted proteins | sample PopdelMetagenome_2_FD_205662 | JGI IMG/M metagenome (GOLD analysis project Ga0325400, IMG submission 205662) | Populus deltoides microbial communities from Bellville, Georgia, United States - Xylem-PdKOR-R1 | ecosystem: Host-associated > Plants > Phyllosphere > Stem > Wood/Secondary xylem... | reverse complement strand
CGCCGCCACCTCGACGGGCGTGTGGCTGACGACGTCGAGGAGCTGGCGGTGGCTCCACACGTCGCACGGCAAGGGCGCGATGTTGAGGTCGCCGACGAGCAGGCTGGGGCCGTCCAATGTGCCTGCCCATTCGGTCATGCGCTCCAGAAAGACGAGCTTCTGGGCGAACTTGGGGTTGACCGCCGGATCGGGCACGTCGCCGCCCGCGGGCACGTAGACATTCTCCAGCCGGAAGCCCGCCACCTCCACGCCGACATGGCGCGCTTCGCCGTTCGCCTGCCAATCGTGCCGCCAGGCGGGCGCGTCGGCCAGGGCCACGCGCGACAGGATGGCGACGCCATGATGCATGCGCTGGCCGTGCAGGCGCTGGTGGGGATAGCCCATCTGCGCCAGCGCATCGGTGGGAAAGACGTCGTCGGCGGCTTTTGTTTCCTGCAGGCAGAGGATGTCGGGCCGGGCGGCGCCGAGGAACTGCGCCACGATGGGCAGGCGGGCGCGGACCGAGTTGATGTTCCAGGACGCGATGGTGAGCGAGGGCATGGCGCCGCCCTAGATCAGGAGCCCGTCCGGCTGAACCCGTTTCGGCAGGGAACCGCGCCAAACAGAAAGGCCCCCGCTCCGGGGGCGGGAGCGAGGGCCGACCTGTCGTTCGTCACGCAGGTTGCGGAGAGTGCCTGCCTGCCGGGCAACAGGGGGGAATCCCGGAAGGCCGCACCGCGTCCGCAGGAAAGGCATTAGGGCAGCGGACCTGTCGCTTGCATGAATGAAATGTCAGCGTCCGCGCAGCTGGGGCCGCGGATCGCGCCATTGAAACGTCCTGTCGCTCACCGCCACGTTAAACCTCTGATTCGACAACGTAACGGTTGAGCGGTTGCCCTGCGCGTCGGCCACGTTCCACCCGGCCAGCATCAGCCCCGCGGGCGCCGAGGCCGCGCGGGTGAAGGCGATGGTGATGGTGCCGAATTCGGGATGCTTGGGATCGCGGCCTTCGACCTGCAAACGGCCAGGCACGACCTCCGGCAGGAGGCGCGCGTAACGCGACATGTCGCGATCGGGATCGAGCAGCAAGGACAAGGGCGAATTGCCCACCGGCCAGCGCGACACCTGCCGCACCTGATAATCGATCATGGTAAGCGCCTTGCCGTCGCCCACGATCAGGAGCGGCACGCCCGGCTGATATTGGAAGCGGATGCGGCCGGGGCGCTTGAGCGTGAGCGTGCCGGTGAGCGTCTTGCCCTTGGCGTCGGTCTGCGCGAAGTCGGCGGTCATGCTGGTCACGGCGCGCAGGTGCGCCTGGACCTGCGCGACGCCCGGCTCCGCGGCGAAAGCGGGGGCGGCGATGGCGAGCGCGACGGGCAGGGCGAAACGGATCATGCCGGCAGCCGTGGCAGCGATGCGTTGAACTCGAACTGAATTGCCGTCGGCGATGGTTCGGTCGCGCCTGTCACCGCCGGCGCACGCGCGGCGGCTTGGCGGCAAGCGCCTGGGCATGCGCGCGGACGATCATCTCGCGCACGATCGCCGCGTCGGGCGCGGCATAGCGCACCAGCACGGCAGGATAGCCCGCATAATGCGGCGTCTTCCAGAAGGTGTCGGGATGGACCTCCATCATCAGCGCCACCGTGTCATGGTCGAGCCGCAGGACGAAACTGGTGTCGCGCTCATGCCCGACACCCAGGAAGGCATGCCCGTTCGTCTTGATCGCGGGCTGGCCATAGCTGCGGCCGACCTCCGCACCGGGAAGCGTGAGCGCGAAGGCCACCGCCTCGTCCCAGGTCACGCGGCCCGCTCGTCGCGCAGCCTGGCCCAATGCGCGAGGCGTTCGGCAATGCGCGCCTCGTGGCCGCGATCGGTGGGCGCGTAGAAGGTCTGGGGCGCCATCTCGTCCGGCCAGTAGCTCGCGCCGGAGAAGGCGTCGGGCTGGTCGTGGTCGTAGCGATAGTCGCACCCATAGCCCATCTCCGCCATCAGCCGGGTGGGCTTGTTCAGGATCGACTTGGGCGGGGACAGCGAGCCCGTGTCGCGCGCGGTGGCGGCGGCGGCTTTCCAGGCGACGTAGCCCGCGTTCGATTTGGGCGCGGTGGCGAGATAGACGACCGCATTGGCGATGGCGAGCTCGCCCTCCGGCGAGCCGAGAAAGTCGTAGCTGTCCTTGGCGGCGAGTGCCTGCACCAAGGCCTGCGGATCGGCCAGCCCGATATCCTCCGACGCCATGCGCACGATGCGGCGGAGCAGGAACAATGGCTCCTCCCCCGCCACCAGCATGCGCGCGAGCCAGTAGAGCGCGGCCTGCGGATCGGACCCGCGCACCGCCTTGTGCAGCGCGGAGATGAGATTGTAGTGGCCGTCGCGATCCTTGTCGTAGACTGCCACGCGCCGGTGCAGCAGGCGGGCGAGGCCGGCGGGATCGAGCGGGCCGTCCGTCGCGACCGCGAACAAGGTCTCCGCCTGGTTAAGGAGGAAGCGGCCGTCGCCGTCGGCGCTGGCGAGTAGCGCCGCGCGAGCGGCGTCGTCGAGCGGCAGCGGCCGGGCCTCCGCCGCCTCCGCGCGGGCGAGCAGCCGGTCGAGCGCCGCGGCATCGAGCCGGTCGAGGATCACCACCTGTGCGCGGCTCAACAGCGCGGCGTTCAGTTCGAACGACGGATTCTCGGTCGTGGCGCCGACCAGCACCACCGTGCCATCCTCGACATAGGGCAGGAAGCCGTCCTGCTGCGCGCGGTTGAAGCGGTGGATCTCGTCCACGAACAGAAGCGTGCGCTGGCCCGCCTTGGCGGCGGTGCGCGCGTCCGCGAAGACGCGGCGCAGGTCCGCCACGCCCGCGAACACGGCGGAGACGGCCACGAAGCGCAGGCCGACGGCGGCCGCGAGCAGGCGCGCGATGCTGGTCTTGCCCGTTCCGGGCGGGCCCCACAGCACGAGCGACGACAGCCGGCCCGCCGCCACCATGCGGCCGATCGGGCCGTCCGGGCCGGTCACCCGCTCCTGCCCCACCACCTCGGTGAGGTCGCGCGGGCGCAGGCGATCCGCGAGCGGCGCGGAGGCGGGCGGCTCGGGCGCAGGCTCGGCCGGGGTGGCGGGCAGATCGGCGAACAGGTCGGCCATGGCCTCTTCTACCGGGAGCGCAGCGTAGGCGGAAGGAGCCGAAGATATATCTTGACGATCTCTGCTTGCGATATATCTTGAGCGCACGAGACAGAACGGAGACTCGCATGTTCGGCTTTCATCATCACGATCATCATCACCACAAGCTGCACCGCGCGATGCACGCCATGGCCAGGCGTGGCGGCGGGCGCGGCGGCTTTGGCTGGGACGGCGAGGAGGGCGGCCGCGGCGGCCGGCGGCGCGTGTTCGAGGGCGGCGAGCTCCGGCTCGTCCTGCTGGCGCTGCTGGCGGACGGCCCGCGCCACGGCTACGACCTCATTCGCGAGGTGGAGGAGCGCACGGGCGGCGCCTATGCGCCGAGCCCCGGCGTGGTCTATCCGGCGCTGACCATGCTGGACGAGATGGGCCAGGTCGACGAGGTCAAGGAAGCGGGCGCGCGCAAGCGCTTCGCGCTGACGGAGACGGGCGCCGCGCACCTGGCCGAACGCCGCGCGGAGGCCGACCGGCTGCTCGCCAAGCTCGACATGCTGGGCCAGGCGCGCGCGCGATCGGAGCGCGCACCGGTCGGCCGCGCGATCGCCAACCTGCACATGGCGTTGAGAAATGCGATGAGCGAAGGGCCCGATCGGCAGGACGCGATCGTCGCCATCCTGGACGAGGCCGCGCGGCGGATCGAGCGCGGCGAATGAGCGGTTCCACCCCGACGATCAGGAGCGATCAATGACCGAGATCTTCGCCACCACCTCCGCCGTGCCGACCGACAGCGGCAGCCGCTACCTCCAGCAATTGTGCAAGCATTGGTCGCACAATTTGACGGTCGAGTTCGACGCGCAGCACGGCACCGTCGCCTTTCCGCGCGACGCGCGCGGGGCGGATCATCCGGCGGACGCGCTGGTGACGTTCGACGCGCAGGACGGGCATCTGGACGTGCGGATCGACGCGTCGAGCACGGAGCAGCGGGATCACCTGAAGGGGGTGGTGGCGCGGCATCTCGACCGGTTCGCGTTCCGGGAGGCGCCGCTCACGTTCGACTGGCGGGATCTGTAGGGGAGATCAACCTCCCGTTCGGTTCGAGCCTGTCGAGAACGGTAGCCGGGCGTGACGCCTGTGGCCGGTTCTCGACAAGCTCGAACCGAACGGGGGTGGGTAGGCAGGCTCGCGGACAACGCCCAAGCGATGCAGGCCTACTCCCCGTCGCCCTTGTACTTGAGTTCGAGGTAGCGGTTCTGCGTCGCGAGCTTGTGGAGGTCGCCGCTGGCGAGGTCGGCGCTCATGCGCGCGAGTTCCTGTTCGACAAGGCCCATGCCTTCCAGGAGCTGCGCGTCGGGCGCGGGGCCGTCGCGGGCGACGCGGCGGAGGTCGGCGGGGACGCGGGCATAGCCTTGGACCAGATCGGGCAGCTCGGTCGACAGCAGCTTGCGCGCGCGCTGAGCGACGGGCTCGGCAGGGTCGAGCGTGGCGAGTTGGGGGGCGAGCGTTTCCAGCCGGGCGCCGATCTGGTCGGCCAGACGGATGGCGGGCGCGGGCAGCAGCGGGCGCTGCTGCTGGAGCCACGCCTCCGTCCGCGCGGGCAGCTGCGGCAGGTCGCTCGCGGCAAGGCGGACGGGCGTTTCGGCGGGCTCGTGGCTCATCACCACGATCGCGACCCAGGCGGCGACGAGCACCACCAGCGCCGCCAGAAAGCCCAACTGGCCAATGGGCCCGATTACCAGCCCCCAGACGATCGCCAACGCCACCACCGCGGCGAGGGCGGCGCCCATGCGGGCGACCGTGCGCAGCATGGCGCGACGGCGACGCGCGCGGGCGCGCTCGGCCAGCCGCCGCCCTTCGGGCGAGACGCGGTGGAGCAGCGCCTCCGCGTCAGCGATCACCTGGTCGGAGCGCGGCATCAGACGGGCTTGAACGGGTCTTCGGCGCCGCCGCCACCGGCGGTCAGCCGCGCCTGCGACGCGCCCTCGGCACGCGCGATGTAGCCGCGCGACTTCTCGACCTCGGACGAGAGGCTGTCCACGGTCTGCTTCATCGAGCCGAGCGCCTCCAGCTTGAACTTATCCACCGCGTCCATCGTGTCATAGATGTTCTGGAAGGCGCGCTTCAGCGTTTCCAGGGGAATGGTGGAGCCGGCGGCCTGCTGGTGGATCTGCGCGGTCTGGTTGCGCAGCAGCTCGCCCGTCGAATCGATGATGTTGGCGGTGGTCGTGTTGAGCGCGGTGATCTGCTGCAGGACGAGCTTTTGCTGGGTCAGCGCCTGCGCCACGGTGACGGCGGTGCGCAGCGCCGCGACGGTGGTGGTGGACGCGCGGTCGACGCCCTTCACCAGCTCCACATTGTTCTTCTTGACGAGGTCGAGCGCGAGATAGCCCTGCACGGTGACCGCCATCTGCGTCAGCAGGTCGGTGGAGCGCTGGCGGACGTAGAAGAGCGCGGTCTCGCGGATCGCCTTGGCCTTGGCCGGGTCCGTGCCCTCCAGCTCCAGCGCCTTCTCCTCCAGCTTGGCGTCGAGCGCCTTGCTGACGTGGATCATCTGTTCGAGGCGGCCCATGCCGGCCCACAAGGCCTGCCGCTCGACGTCGATCGCGGCATTGTCCTTGATCAACTCGTCCTTGCCATTGGCGAGGCTCGCCAGGATGGAGGCGATGTGGCTCTGCGCGGACTTGTAGCTGTCGAAATAATTGCGGAGCTTGCCGCCGAACGGGATGATGCCGAACAGCTTCTTGGGCGCGAGCAGGTTGCCCTGCTTGCCGGGATCGAGATCCTCGATCGTGCGGCGGAGCTCGGCGAGGTCGGCGCCGACGCCACCCTCCCCGTCCATCGCGCGCACGGGGCGGTCGAGGAAGCGGTTGGACTGGCCCGCCGTTTCGGCGATCTCGCGCCGGCCCATGTTGCTGATCTGATCGACCTTGCGGCCGAACTCCGGGCTGTTGGCGTCGAGCGCGGCCAGCTCCTCCACGAAGCCCTCCGCCTTGGCATCGAGCTGGGAGCGCTGCTCCTCCTTGAGCGGAACGAGCCCGGCCGCCTTGGCAGGCGCGATCGCCTGCACGGGCGCGGGCGGCGTCAGGACGAGGTCGGTTTCGGTGGCGGTCGCGGTGGTAGCCATGCGTCACAGGATAGCGCGCCACCTGTCTTGCGCAAGTGACACACGCGCGGCAACGAGGGCGGCATGTTCCAATTCGCCATCGCCTCCGCCGCGCCTAAAGGACTGCGCTACCAGGAAATCGGGTCGGCGCTGGACGCGCTGACCGCGGGCGAGCCGGACGCGGTCGCCAACATGGCCAATGCCGCCGCGCTGCTGTGGGAATGGCTGCCCGACCTCAACTGGGCGGGCTTCTACCGCGCGGTGGGCGACGAGCTGGTGCTGGGGCCGTTCCAGGGCAAGGCGGCGTGCATCCGCATCCCGTTCGGCCGCGGCGTATGCGGCACGGCGGCGGCGACGCGCACGACGCAGCTTGTAACGGACGTGCACGCCTTTCCCGGCCATATCGCCTGCGACGCGGCGTCCGCGTCAGAGCTGGTCGTGCCGATCGTGGCGGAGGGGCGGCTGCTGGGCGTGCTGGACCTGGACAGCCCATCGCCGGGGCGGTTCGACGGCGAGGACCAGGCCGGCTGCGAGGCGCTGATGGCGCTGCTCGGCCCCAGGCTGGCCGGACGGGGATAGAGGATGAAGTCCCGGTGCCGATCGATCGTCGGCGCCGGACCCGCGTGCTCGGTCGCCGCCAGCAGTTCCGCGATCGCGGAGGGCGGCAGCGGCAGCGGATGCTCGTGCGGGTGCGTGGCCGCCTGCATCGGGAAATCCTGGCCCGGCGTCGTCGTCATCTCGATATGCGCGCCCAGCAAGGCCCGGATCGGGTGCGTGGCGGCGAACGCGGCGAGACGGGCGGCGCTGTCCCGGAACTCGGCGAAGCGGCTCACGGGGACGTAGAGCCGGCCGGGATAGAGCATGTCGCCCGACAGCAGCAGCTGCGTGCGCGGATCGTACACCATGATGTGCGCGGGCTCGTGGCCGGGCGTCGGCACGACGGCGAGCACGCGCCCGCCGAGATCGTAGCGGCCGGTGCCGCGCGGCCAATCGGCCACCTGGAAGAAGGCCGCCACCTGTTCCGGGCGGAGGCCGACGACCTCCGTATCGGGACGATCCTCGAACTCGGCGTCGCCGGCATGGTGGTCGCCATGGCCGTGCGAATGCGCGACGACGAGATGGACGGGTCGGCCGCCGTGGCGCTGGCGCCAGCGCACCACCAGCCGATCGACCGTGGGCCTGACCGCGAGCCCGCCCGCGCCGCTGTCCAGCAGCAGCGCGCGATCGGTGCCGAACAGCAGGTATAGGAACGGCGCCTCGAAGTTGGTCCGCACCGACTGGCGCAGGACAAAGGTATCGGGGTCGATCGCCTGGACCTGCATATCCGGCTCGCGCGCGGCCGTGCCGTCGATCCAGGGCGCAAAGGACGGCGGCCGGGCAACGGCCGTCGCGGCCAGGCCGGCGAGCGCCCCCAGCACCACAGCCGGTCGGAGCCGGCGGGAACGGATAAGGCGTAAGGACATGGCTGGTGCGATCGCCTCCGGACGGCACCGGCCTAGCGGCTGATCGGTCGAAAGCGAAGCGCCTCCGCGCGTGGGCTCCTGTTTGCGCGAGGCCGGGGATGGCGGAGGGCGCACGGCCACTGTAGTTTCCCGACAATCGACCGCGAAGCGGCGTTCCGGGGGAGGACAGCATGACGATCCGCACCATCCTGCTCGGCCTGGCGGCGCTCGCCGCCGCGCCGGCGCCCGCCGCGTGGGTGGCGAGCTGGACCGCCGCGCCGCACGCGCCGATCGGCACCGGCGGGCCGTTCGGCGCAGCATCCTACAACAACGTGACGCTGGCCGAGACGCTGCGCGTGAGCGAAGGCGGCGAGCGGGTGCGGGTGCGCTTCACCAACCGCTACGGGCCGGCGCCGCTCGCCATCGGGCAGGCCCGCGTCGTGCGGCTGGACGACCGGGGCGCGGAGATGCCGGGCACGTCGCGCACGCTCACCTTCGGCGGGCGCCCCGGCGCGGTGATCCCGCGCGGCGCGCCGTTCGCGAGCGACGCGGTGGCCATGGCGGTGCCGGCACTCGGCAGGCTGAAGGTCGAGTTCTTCGTGCCGGGCGAGACGGGGCCGTGCACCTGCCATCTGACCGGCCTCGACACGCTGGCCGTGTCGCCGCCGGGCAATTTCGTCGGCAAGCCGTTCCAGCCCGCTTCGACGTCGCAGGTCCGCGCCTTCCTGGCGGCGGTGGAGGTGGACGGGCGGCAGGCCAGGGGTACGGTGGTCGCCTATGGCGATTCGATCACGGACGGGGTCGGCTCCACGCCCGGCGCCAACCGGCGCTGGCCGGACGTGCTGGCCGAGCGCATCCAGGCGGCCGGCCTGCACCTGGCGGTCGCCAACCAGGGGATCAGCGGCAATCGCGTGCTGAGCCCGGGCATGGGCGAGAGCGCGCTCGCCCGGTTCGACGCGGACGTTCTGAGCCTGCCGGAGGTCAAGTACCTGATCGTGTTCGAGGGCGTGAACGACATCGGCCAGCGCTTCGGCGGCGGCCGGCGCGGCGGGCCCAACATCCCCGGCCTGGACCAGCCGCAGATCGACGTCGAGCAGATGATCGCGGGCTACAAGCAGCTGGTCGCACGCGCCCACGAGAAGGGCATCAAGGTCTATGGCGCGCCGATCGGCCCGTACAAGGGCGCGGCCTATTGGACGGAGGAGGGCGAGGCCGCGCGGCGGCGGATCAACGACTGGATCGTGAACGGCGGCGCGTTCGACGGCGTGATCCGCATCGACCAGGCCTTTGCCGACCCGGCGGACCCGGCGCGCATCCGCGACGGCTATCACATGGGCGACCACCTGCACGGCACGGATGCGGCGTACAAGGCGGTGGGGGACGCGATCGATCTCGGGCTGTTCCGCGGGCGGTAGAGGGTCACGTTCTCCCACCTGCCCCACCCCATTCGTCGTGAGTAGCCGCTGAGCCTGCCGAAGCGGCGTATCGAAGGACATGCCCCATGTCCTTCGATACGGGTCTTCGCCTCCGCTCAGCCCCTACTCAGGACGAACGGAGGTGGCGTGGCTGGGCCCGATCAGTCCAGCATGTCGGCGGGGACCTTGCCGCCATTCTGGGCGAGCTGCTTCATCACCGCCTTGTGGAGCGCGATGTTCTGTTCGGCGCTGCCGTCGGCGCCGGCATGCACGTTCAGCTCCTGGCCCAGCTCCTTGCGCGCGGACAGGCTCGAATCGAGGCCGAGCAGCGTCAGGAGGTCGACGATGGAGGTGCGCCAGTTGTTGGGCTTGCCATAGGCGCGCGCCTTTTCCGCCAGGATCGCCTCCACGTCCACTGGCGCTTGCGGCGCGGCGGCGGCAGGGGCCGGTGCGGCGGCGGGAGCAGCGGGGGCAGGTGCGGCGGCGGCCGGGCGCGGTGCGGGCGCAGGCTGTGCGGGCGCGGCGGCGGGCTTGTCCTTGTTGAACGCGCCGAGCGGGCCGTGGTCGCCGAAGATGGCGTGCTTGATGCTGTCGAACAGACCCATGCGTCGTAACTCCCGATGGTGGAGCAGCGCCAACGCGCGGGACGGCCAGCCTATCCCGCGAGCATCCCTGCGCCGAGCAGCGCCAGCAGCTTCACGTCCATGGCGAGGCCCCGGGCCCGTGCCGCGTCGACGAAGGCGGACAGGTTGGCGAGAGCCACGCGGTGGACGGTGATGCCCTCCCCCTCCTCGCCGCCGCCCGCTCCTTCCTGCACGAGGCCGGTGGCGCGCACGAAGGTGAACGTCTCGGAAACCATGCCCGGCGAGGAGGCGAACTCGCCGAGCGGCTCGATGCGCGCGGCGCGGTAGCCCGTTTCCTCCAGCAGTTCGCGCGCGGCGGCGTCCTCGACGCTTTCGCCTTCGGTCTCGTCCCCGATCAGGCCAGCGGGCAGCTCCAGGCAGGCGCGGCCGAGCGGCATGCGATGCTGCTCCACGAGCAGCACGTCGCCGTCCACCACCGCCAGGATCACCGCCGCGCGGATGTTGCGCGCGCGGCCGACATAGTCCCAACGGCCGCGGCGCTTGGCGGTGATGAAGCGACCCTGCCAGACGATCTCCTCTGGGTCGTCGCTCATAGCTCGATCAGCCTGTCGGGCAGCTCGTTGGGATCGCCGCCGGTGTGGGGGAAGTGCGTCGCCAGCACGGCGCCGATGCGCTCGACCGCGTGCGCCATGCCGTCGCCGGGGCGGCCGTCGCGCACGCCCGCGAGCAGGGCCGCCATCGCTTCGCCCCAGGCCTCGCCGCCGGCGCGCGCGTGGATCGCGGCGTCGGCCACGATCTCCGCATGGCGTTCGGCGAGGCTGAGATAGAGGAGCACGCCCGTGCGCGACAGCGTGCGCGCCTCGGTGCCCGTGCGGAACAGCTCGATCGCACGGCGACGGACGCGGCGCGTGCGGGTGGCGGCGGGGACGAGAGCGAAGCGCAGGCGCGGCAGGCCGAACAGGAGGCGCGCGAGCAGGAAGAACAGGATCGTCGCCGCGAGCAGCAGCCCGAGCTGAAGATGCATAGGCGGCGCCTCCCACCCGCCGGTGAAGAACGCCGCGACGTGGACCAGCAGCGTCGGCCACACCGCCGCCGCCGCGAGCGGCAAGAGCGCCACCAGCAGCGCGTAATGCAGCACCGCATCATGGTAGGCGTCGGACGCGTGCGCCACGATCACGGCGACCTCCCCGTCGGTGGTCGCCTCCGCCGCGCGGATCGCCGCCGCCACCTGGCCATGGTCCGCCGCCGTCAATCGCATCACCAATCCCCCGATGCGCCGCCGCCGTCGAAGCTGCCGCCGCCGCCGCCGGTGAAGCCGCCGCCGCCCCAGCTGCCGTCGCTGCCGCCGCCCCCACCACCGAACATGCCGCCGCCGGAGCCGCCATCGCCCCAGCCGCCGCCCCCGCGGCGATCCATGAGCTCGCTCGCGGCCCATAGCCAGATCGGCCAGTCGCCGCCGCCGCCACGGCCGCGCCAGGCCTGGCCGCCGCGTTGCCGGCCGCGCATGGCGCCGAGCACAACAAAGGCGATCACACCCAGGATGATGACGCCGCCGATGGGAAAGCCGTCACTGCCGCCCCGGCGGCGGTGCGTGCGGTCGAACTCGCGCGCGGCCTTGTCGGCCCGTGCGCGCGCTTCCGCGTCGGGCAGGCGGAGCTGTTCGGCGAGCGCGTCCACGCCCGCGTCGAGCGCGCCGGGCAGGTCGGTTCGGATGAGCGGCATCATGCGCGTGCGGATGATGACGCTCGACAGCGCGTCCGTGACGATCGGCTGGAGGCCGGGCCCGACCTCGATCCGCGGGCCGCGCTGGCCGGCGGGCTCGTTGGGGGCGACCAGCAGCAGGATGCCGTTGTTCGCGTCCTTCAGCCCCACGCCCCAGGCGCGGCCGAGGCGGTAGGCATAGTCGGCGAGGTCGCGGCCGCCGAGATCGGGCAGGGTCGCGACGACGAGCTGGTGGCCGGTCTGCTGCTGCAGCGCCTCCAGCTTGGCCTGAAGCGCCGCCTTGCGGTCGGCGGGCAGCACGTTCGCGGCATCGGTGACGAGGCCGGTGAAGGGCGGGAAGGTCTGGGCGCGGGCGGGCAGTGCCAAGAAGCAGGCGAGGAGGAGGAGCAACACGGACAGGGGGGTGCTGCGCCCGACAGCGCGGGGACGCGCCTCGCTGCGCTCGGCCCCTCTCCCCAACCCCTCTCCCACAGGGGGAGAGGGGCGTTCGATTGCTGTCACCCTCAGAAGCTCACGCTAGGTGCGGTTTCGGCGCCTGCGGTAGTGGCGGTGAAGGGGACCATGGGCTTGGCGCCGTAGAACACCTTGGCGCCAATCGAGTTGGGAAAGGTGCGGATTTGCGTGTTGTAGGCCTGCACCGCCGAATTATAGTCGGTGCGCGCCACGGTGATGCGGTTCTCCGTGCCCTCGATCTGGCTCTGCAGCGCCAGGAAGTTCTGGTTGGACTTGAGGTCGGGATAGGCCTCCTGCAGCGGGCGGAGCTGGTTCAAGGCCAGCGTGACCCCGTTCTGCGCGCGCTCATAGGCCTGGACCTTGGCCGGATCCTTGAGGTCGTCGGCCGACAAGCGCACGGCGGACGCGTTGGCGCGCGCCTGCGTCACGCCCACCAGGACGCTGCTCTCCTGCTTGGCATAGCCCTTCACGGTGGCGACGAGATTGGGGATGAGGTCGGCGCGGCGCTGATACTGGTTCTGCACGTCGGCCCACTTGGCCTTGGCATTCTCCTCAGCGGTCGGGATCGAGTTGATGCCGCAACCGCCCAGCGCCAGCGCGGCGGGGACCAGGACGACGAACGATCGGGACAGGCGCGACATGGGCTTGCAAACCTCCAGCGTGGATGGCGAGCGATTTAGTCAGGCAAGACACGTCCCGCAATGGACGCTTGATCGCGTGGGCGCGCGGCGCGAGAATGCGGTGCGCTTGGCAGGGAGGAAGGCATGCTGGGGGAGTTCAAGAAGTTCATCGCGCGCGGCAACGTGCTGGACCTTGCGGTGGCCGTCATCATCGGCGCGGCGTTCGGCAAGATCGTCACCAGCCTGACGGACGACGTGCTGATGCCGGTGATCGGGCGCATCTTCGGCGGGCTCGACTTTTCCGGCTATTTCCTGCGAATGGGGCCGATCCCGGCGGGCTATTCGGGCAGCCTGGACAGCTATGCCGACCTGAAGAAGGCGGGCGTGCCGCTCTTGGGCTATGGCGCGTTCGTGACGCAGGCGGTCAATTTCCTGATCGTCGCGTTCATCATCTTCCTGATCGTGCGCGCGGTGAACAAGGCGCTAAGCTTCCACGACAAGCCGGTGGAGGTGAAGCCCGCGCCCGACTCGCCGGAGGTGCTGCTGCTGCGCGAGATCCGCGACGAGCTGCGCGGCTCCGCCAGCAACCGCGCGGCCGAGCGCCTGCCGCTGGACGGGCAGTAACTTGCGGCGGCCGCGGCGGCGGCATATATCACGGCTGCCGGGTGCGCCCGGCTATGGCGATAAAGTGCATGATGTTTGGCGCAGCGGACCCGGGGGCAGTACCCGGCGGCTCCACCATTACCCGCCTGGCGACAGGCGGGCTTTGACGGGGCCGAACCAGGATCGACGTGTGAACAGGCTTCATGTTTTTGCCCGGGCTGAGTAACCCGTTAAAGGCTCAAAACCACAAGTGCCAACGACAACGAGGCGCTCGCGATTGCCGCGTAACTGAGGCCTAACGGCTAAGGTTACAAAGCTTGAACGCGGTTCGGGCCGCACCGGGCAACAGAAGCGGACACCGGCGGTACGGGGAGCACCGAGCAACAGAAGCTCCCCACCTTCTCACGACCGGCGCAGCAGCACGCTTTCCAGCCGGTACGGCTCCGCCCCCGGAAACAGGCGGGCCTGGTCGGCGAGATAGGCGCGTTCGATCCGCCGCGCGGCCTTGCCGAAGCTGGCGGTGAGCAGCACCACCAGCAGCAGCCAGCCGAGCACGCCGAACAGCAGCGCGGTCCAGTCCTGCCCGGCCGCCACGCCCGAAAACTTGGCCATGCCAAGGCCCAACGTGATCACCAGCGCCGCCGTGGCCTGCGCGCCGATCGCCGCCTGCTGCATCAGCCCGACCTGGGCCTGGAAGAAGGAGGCGGGCGGTGGCGGGTCCGGATCGTTCGGCATCGGCGCGGCTCCCGGGTGCTGAGAGGATCGGAAAAGGCGGGCGGCAGGAACTTGACAGGACCTACAGGGTTCGTGCCATAGAACATTTGTCGAACATGTATGCCCGAATCCGCCCGCCTCGTTCACTCTTCGTGCCATGCCACGTCAGGCGGGGCAAGCCTGCGCGTGGGCCTGGGGGCGGACGCGCTCGACCGGGCGCTGAACGGCGGGCTGGCGCGCGGCCGGCTGCACGAGCTGTGGCCCGCCCATCCGTCCGACCTCGGCGCGGCGACCGGCTTTGCCCTGATGCTGGCGCGGCTGGCGGCGGGGCCCACCGGCACGATCGTCTACCTGGCCGAGGCGCGGGGTGCGCACCGGGCGGGCGCGCTGCACGGGCCGGGGCTGGTGGAGATCGGCGTGGATCCGGCGCGGCTGGTGCTGGTGGAGGCGCCCGACGCCAGGGAGTTGCTGCGCGTGGCGGCGGACGTGGTGCGATCGCCCGCGGTGGCCGCCGCGGTGCTTGCGCCCGCGCGGCCCACGCCCTTGCTGGACCTCACCGCGGGGCGGCGGCTGACCTTGTTCGCCGAACGGTCGGGCGCCACCGCGCTGCTGCTCGCCGCGGCCGATCCGGCGCAGCCCTCGGCGGCGGCGACGCGCTGGCGCGTGGCGGCGGCGCCCTCCGTTCCGCTGGACGCGGGCGCGCCCGGCCACCCCGCCTTCCTGGCGGAGCTGGTGCGCCAGCGTGGCGGTCCGCCGGCGCCCCCCGCGCGGCTGGAATGGCGGCGTGACCTCGCCCGCTTCACGGACCTATCTCAGCCTGTGGCTGCCGTGGCTGGCGGAGGACGCGTGGCGCGCGCGTGACATCCCCGGGCACGCCGGGCCGGCGGAGGGCAGCGTCCCGGACCTGCACGACGCGGGCGAAGAGGATGTCGCGGTTTTCATCGAGCGCGACGGCAATGCCGTGCGGCTGACCGCCGTGGGGCGGGCCGCGTTGCAAGCGGGCCTGACGCCCGGACTGACGCTGGCGGATGCGCGCGCGCGCGCGCCGGCCCTCCATGCGGTGGAGCGCGACCGAGCGGCGGAGGCGCGGCTGCTCGGCCGGATCGTGGCCGGCTGCGCGCGCTACACGCCCGCCGTTGCGGCCGAGCCGCCCGACGGGCTGGTGCTGGACGCGACCGGCTGCCTGGAACCGTGGGGCGATGCCACGGCACTGGCGGACGACCTGCTCGACCGCCTGGCGGCGGGCGGGGTTGCGGCGCGCGCCGGCCACGGCGGCACCCCGCAGGCGGCGCGCGCACGGGCCCGGTTCGGCGATGCCCCCGACCTGCGCGACCTGCCCGTGGCGGCGCTGGAGGCGGCGCCCGATGTCACGACCGCGCTGCGCCGCGCGGGATTGCGCACGGTGGGCGACCTCGCCCGACGCCCGCGCGCGTTGCTGGCGGCCCGCTTCGGCGACCTGGCGCTGCGGCTCGCCCGCTTGCTGGAGGAAGAGGACCCGCGCATCACGCCAGCGCGCACCGCCCCGCCGGTCGCCGCCAGCCGCCGCTTCGCCGAGCCGATCGGGCGGGTGGAGGATGCCTTCGCCGTGCTGCGCGACCTGGTGGCGGAGGCGGCGGTCACGCTGGCCGAGCGGCAGCAGGGCGGCCGGCTTTTCGCCGCGCGGCTGTTCCGCAGCGACGGCCATGTCGCGGCGCTGCGCGTGGCGACGGGCCGGCCGACGCGCGACCCCGCCCTGGTGATGCGGCTGTTCGACGAGCGGCTGGCGGCGCTGGCCGATCCGCTCGACCCCGGCTTCGGCTTCGACGCGGTGCGGCTGGACGTGGCACGGGCGGAACCGCTCGCCCCGGCGCAGGAGGGGCTGGACGCGCCGGCGGACGATCGCGAAGCGCTGGGCGACCTGCTCGACCGGCTGGCGACGCGGCTCGGCCCCGCGCGCATCCGCCGGCTGGGCCCGGGCGACAGCCACATCCCCGAATGCGCGGAAGAGGTGCTGCCCGCCGGCACCGCCCCCGCCTGGCAACCCGCAGGGGAAGGCGAGCCGCCGCTCCGCCCGCTTCGCCTGCTCCACCCGCCCGAGCCGGTGGAGGCGGTGCTGTTCGAGACGCCGGACGGGCCGCCCGCCCGCTTTCGTTGGGCCGGCATCGACTTTCGCGTGGTGCATGAGGAAGGGCCGGAGCGGATCGCCGCCGAATGGTGGCGGCGGCGCGACCGCGGGGGGCAGCCTCGCGACTATTTCCGGGTGGAGGACGAGGCGGGCCGCCGTTTCTGGCTGTTCCGGCGCGGACAGGCGGCGTGGTTCCTGCACGGGCTGTTCGCGTGACGGACGCGCCCCACTTCGCCGAGCTGGTGGCGGCGACCAACTTCTCGTTCCTGCACGGCGCCAGCCATGCGAGCGACCTCGTCGCGCGCGCGATCGAACTGGGGCTGGGGGGGCTGGGCATCGCCGATCGCAACACGGTGGCGGGCGTGGTGCGCGCGTGGGTCGCGCTGCGCGACGCGCGCGACAAGGCGGAGAAGGACAAGCTGCCCTTTCCGCCCTTCCGCCTCGTATCCGGCGCGCGGCTGGTGTTCGCCGACGGCACGCCGGACGTGGTCGCCTACCCGGCCGACCGGGCGGGCTGGGGGCGGCTGACCCGGCTGCTGTCGGTGGGAAACCTGCGTGCGGACAAGGGCGGGTGCGTGCTGGGGCTGGACGACCTGCTGGCGCATGCGGACGGGCTGCTGCTGATCGTGCTGGCGGGGAGCAGCCTGCGCGACGAGGAGGGCGTGGCGCGGGCGCGCGAGCGCTGGACCGAGTTGCCGGACGCCCCCCTCCCCGCTCGTGGGGGAGGGTCGAGGAGGGGGGATGCAGAGGAAGGCAACGTGTTGCCCTTTCCATCGCACGGCCGGACATCGAGTCCGGCCGTGCGATCCCCTCTCCCTAACCCTCCCCCGCAAGGGGGGAGGGAACAGGTGGTTGCCCTGCCCTCGCCTGGACGCCCTCACCTCGCCCACGCACTCCGAACGCTAGCGGTCGCGGCGCCCGGCCGGGTGTGGCTGGGCGTCGCCATGCCGCGGGGTGGGCGCGACCGGCGGCGGCTGGCGGGGCTCGCCCACACGGCGGCCGAGGCGGGCGTGCCGCTGATCGCCACCAACGACGTGCTGCATGCGATGGCAGAGGACCGCCCGCTGGCTGACGTGCTCACCTGCATCCGCCTGGGCGTGACGGTGGATGCGGCGGGCCGCCGGCTGGACCGCAATGCCGAGCGCCACCTGAAGCCGGGCGCCGAGATTGCGCGACTGTTTCGCGACCGCCCCGAGGCGGTGGCGGAGACGGTGCGCTTCCTTCGCCTGATCCGCTTCGACCTGGGGGACCTCCGCTACGAATATCCGCACGAGCCGGTGCCCGCCGGCTGGCGCCCGCACCGCTGGCTCCAGCACCTCGCGGTCGCCGCCGCGCGCGAGCGGTGGCCGGGCACACGGCCGCGCAAGGTGCTCGCGATGCTGCTGGAGGAGTTCCGGCTGATCCGGCGGCACAACATCGCCTATTACTTCCTGACCGTCCACGACCTCGTCCGCTTCGCGCGTGGGGAAGGCATATTGTGCCAGGGCCGGGGATCGGCGGCCAATTCGATGGTGTGCTTCCTGCTCGGCATCACCGCGGTCGACCCGGCCGAGCACAACCTCCTCTTCTCGCGCTTCCTCTCCGACGAGCGGCGCGAGCCGCCCGACATCGACGTCGATTTCGAGCATGAGCGGCGCGAGGAGGTGATGCAGTACGTCTACCGCCGCTATGGCCGGCATCGCGCGGGCATCGTCGCGACCGTGATCCACTACCGCCCGCGATCGGCGGTGCGCGAGGTGGGCAAGGCGCTCGGGCTGACGGAGGACGTGACCTCGCGCCTCGTCTCGACCGTGTGGGGCAGCTTCAGCCGCGGCATGGAGCCCGAACGGTTCAAGGAGACGGGCTTCTCCCTCGACAATCCGGAGATCGAGCGGCTGGCCTTCTTCGTCAACCGGCTGCTGGAAGCGCGGATCGGCTGGCCCCGCCACCTGTCGCAGCATGTCGGCGGCTTCGTGCTGTCGGAAGGGCGGCTCGACGAGATCGTGCCCGTCCACCACGGCGCCATGGCGGACCGCACGTTCATCGAATGGGACAAGGACGATATCGACGCGCTCAAGCTGATGAAGGTCGACGTGCTGGCGCTCGGCATGCTGACCTGCATCGCCAAGGCGTTCGCCCTCATCCGCGATACGGAAGGCACGGACTACACGCTCGACAACGTGCCGTCCGAGCAGGCGGACGTGTACGCGATGCTGCAGCAGGGCGACAGCATCGGCGTGTTTCAGGTGGAAAGCCGCGCGCAGATGAACATGCTGCCGCGCCTCAAGCCAAAGGAGTTCTACGATCTCGTCGTGCAGGTGGCGATCGTGCGGCCGGGGCCGATCCAGGGCGACATGGTGCATCCCTATCTGCGGCGGCGGACGGGGCTGGAAGCAGAAGAATACCCATCACCCGACCCGGAGCACGGGCCACCCGACGAACTGAGACAGCTGCTCGGCCGCACTTATGGTGT
>Ga0325400_1001738_pt1 | contig 18339 bp, 15 predicted proteins | sample PopdelMetagenome_2_FD_205662 | JGI IMG/M metagenome (GOLD analysis project Ga0325400, IMG submission 205662) | Populus deltoides microbial communities from Bellville, Georgia, United States - Xylem-PdKOR-R1 | ecosystem: Host-associated > Plants > Phyllosphere > Stem > Wood/Secondary xylem... | reverse complement strand
TAATTCTTTTTACCCTTATATCCTCCTTCTACATTGCCTACATCAACATCCTTTTTCTTCCTAGTAAACCCTTTCTTCTCGGTAGATTTTGATATTCTACTAGCTTTTATCCCTTGTTTTATTCTGTCAGTAATAATAAACAACATCATAAAAATGTTGGGTGGAGCTTTGTTAATATTGAACTTGTATTGCTTTAAGAAAGCATTAGCAAGATCACTTTATTTTTTTTATCCTTATGTTATCCATAATCATGTACCAGCTTAAAGCAGAACCAATCAAGTTGTTTGGGAAAAAAATGAATGAGCAACTTCTTATCATGTATGATCTCCACCATTTTGTTGTAGTATGACCTCAAGTTTGTATTAAGGCATTCTAGTCCCATGTACTTGATAAATTCTGGCACCCTAAACTTCTTGGGCATCACTACATTTGGCACCAGACATATTTCAGCTGCTCTAACTGAGTCATAAAAGTCAAATCCCTCAACATCCCTTAATCTTTCCTCCAAGGTAGCCCACTTATCTTGATCAAAATGATCAAGGAGTTTAACTCTGTGAGGTTCCTCCATTGTTAGATCTATTATGGATGACACTTAAATAGGCGTAATCGGGTGAGCTATTAAAATGCTCGTTATTTCTTGTGGTTTAGCCGCAAGAGTTTCCCCTAACTTTTGTGAGTCAAGGATAACCAAAACTATTAGTGATAGTAGTATAGTCGATTGTTGACTAGATGTCCCTTCCCCAGACTACACTCATAGGAGTTGCTCGAGTAAACTGGTTATTCGAGCCGTATTATTTTTAACATCTTCTAGCTCTTTTTGGTAGTGGGCCTCTAAGTGATCCCTCTCTTTGTTCTCTATCCTTTTATGAAGCCTAATATTGTAGACTATGACATGGAGACCTATATTTCAAATACTTACCATGAACTTTTCATCATAAATGTAGATGTATATGGATGAACGATTATGCATGATTATTTATGTTAGATATAGATTAGCTATACCCTGGGCTAATATATGGCCACCATTCCTTTATAAACGAGCAGGGTTCTTATCCTTTCGTAGCTACGGAGACAATTTAATTTGAGCCAATATTTAATAAAAATATACTTGTCATAATGAGATATTGCTCAAAAGGTTGAGTCTAAGCTCTTTTCATGAATACTTGATAAAGACTTTTACATTTAAAATCTAGTCTACTCATCATCACTGTTTACAGGGAGAAAAGCAAAGCCATTGTTTTTTATGTCCCTAAAAAAAGCATTACTCTTAGCCCTGCTTTATTGATATCGGTGGACATCCCTTTAACTTGACAGGCATTGTGGTGAATTCTTCGAGCATAGACAGGGGCCTAGTCAATCTGCTTATCCATGTTTCTCATTTTTCCAAGGGGAACATATTGTTCCTATTCAATTAATTGTTGTTAGAGTCAATCATCTGGTTGTGGTGCTTAAGCAGTTTGTTCTTCTTTTCCAAATGTTTTTCCTTGGCCTTTTCTTTGTTGAACTTCTCCTTTAGCAGGTTAATCTCATTTCTCATTTTATCCAAATCAATTTTGAAGACCCTGACAACCTTTTCTTTGGCTTTTGCTTTAGCCAACTCACTTTCCAGCATCACATGCTTCTTGTATACTTTTGTTGTAGCCAACTCTCTTTCCAGCGTCACATGCTTCTTGTATAGCCTTTCATACTACTAAATTTGAGTTTTTAATTCAGCTTAAGTTTTTGAAGACATATCAGTCTTTTCTTGGCAATCATTGAAATTGGATTTCAAAGCCTCTAGCTCTGTACTAGTTTGCATCCAATATGTTCTCAATTCTTCTCGCTCTTTTTTAGCTTGGTTTCTAGCTGTCTTTTCTTCTTATAGTTGCTTCACTAAGGACATGATTTTCTTATTGTTTTCCTCCAACTATTGTTGCTCTATCAACTTTCTCAATCTCTCTTCAGTGAGGATTTACTCCTTAAGGGATATCTACAGGGCTTTGTCAATGCCTACCTCTATTTGGAGTTTTTCTAGTTGTTCTCTCAACTCTTCCTCATTGTTAATACCTTTTCTTTTAGTTAGTTAAATAGCTTACGAAGTCTCGACTACAAATCCAAGAGTCATGGGGATGGTGACTAGTAATAAATTTCTCCATCTTGAATACTTTACACTAGTCTTGCTTGATGTTCTTCACAACTTCTAACGTAGATTGATCATTGAATAACTTAGAGACTTGGGATAACCTGACCGTCCTTGGAACATGCTATATGCCTCGAAGTTGCCTCACAACCAAAACAGGTGCGTAGCTGACATATCTGATCACTCCAATCAAAAACACCCATTGTTTTGTCCCATAACTCATCAAGCAATCTGCTGCTCTCATCCATGAGACTTTTCACTTCACTTCTCTTTGACTTCACTTGCAATTTTACTTTCCAGTTTTCCTCACTCAGGTCCTTTCATTCCTCTTCTTTAACTATATCTCCAATGGTCTTTGACTAAACCACAAGAACTTGTTAAATACTAGCCTCTTTGTTTCTATATGGATAATCAGCCATATGTACAACAATTATTTATAACATCTCATTGATCCTTTGCTAACCCTCCTACAATGGTTGAGTGTTAAGATAGTTTTTGCTAGTATCGCCTCAGTGGAATTTATCTGAGTGTTTTCATATGCAATAAAAGCTGCAACTGCCTCTAAACTGATTACTCTAGTAAGGTTTGGAAATAACACCAATCCAAAAATTCCTAAAGCAAGTATTCTACCCTTTTTTCTAGTAAATCTAAAGTTATTCTTTCTCATTTCGAATCCCTCTTTGATCATCTTCCACTTTTGGTCAGTAGCACTTTGTCGTGCCTTTGGTGAAAGTAGACTTTGGAAGAGTATGGTTTATTGACCGAATTCCCTCAAAATCTATACAAAGTCTACTTTTCTAAAAGTGAAGCACTGGTACTCCGAGTCCTAAAAATGCATCAAGGTCTTAATTGCTAAATTCTGTACGGACACCTTTGTGATTTCCACTATCTTACCATATTTCTTTAAAAACTCATCCTCGCGAATGCTTTTCATGTGTGAGATGAGCTTCTTTAAGTCATTTCCAAAGCAACTCACATTTCTAATGAGTGGCAATTTACTATCATCCAATCTCAGGCAATTTCCTTCTAACAGCTATAGGGATTCAGAATCCAACCCATATTTAATAGAGGTCATCTCTTTAATGGTGGCCATGTTATCAACCTTAAGTCTTGCAATTGAAGATGCTTTTTAAGGTTAAACATGTCTTAATATAACAATGTTTATTCATGGAACATAATTCCTATAGATAGTTTCTATGCCTTTTTACGTGAGATATTGAGGTAGGCATTATGTAGTCTTAAAGGGGTCTCTTATTGTCTTAGTAATTACCCTCGTGAAGGTAATATGGGGGCTCAATAGGTAGTGAGATTGTACACATCCAAATCACTATCAGTCCAAGCACTCAGCAAAGAGTTGGATGGTTTCACGAACTTAAACCCTAACTGAAAGTCATATGGTAAGTATCTACTTCCCCACTTAACCTAAAATTTTCATGTGTGTGCATTTCAAAATGATATATCACAAATAAACTAGTGATGCCTGAAGATATTCATCCATATCCAACTTACATGCATAAGCAGGATAAAACATGCTAAAGTGTAAAAAAAAGAAGTTAAATGCAAAAATTTAAACACATCAAATCAATTAAACCACATAAAACACACAAAGCCTAGTCCAAAACAGTCCAAAAAGAAAGAAATTACCCGGTGGAGTTGCTATTTTGTTGCATATGGACGTGTGGTATAGCGAGATGTCGGGATCGAGGAGTCACCACTTAGTTTTTTGGTTCAAGGTCACTAGGACACCCAAGTGTAGAGCACCTTACCTCAGGTAAGCTGCATTGTTTAGTCTAGATATGGTTTAAAGGTTTTGATGAGTTCTTAACAAATGATCTATGTATGGTTCAAAATAAAGATTTACTCATATGAATAAATCTAACATTTTGAATTTATTATGGGCTCATATGCCAAAATAAATCCTTATGTGAAGGATCCATGTAGATGCCCTATTAAAGTTCACTTATCTTGGAAGGCAAAAGGGTTTTCATAACTCGTATATTATGGTAAAACATACTCCCAATTAAAAGTTTCTAGTCAACTCTTGGTATTTAAATACCAACCTACTTATAGGTCCAACATATATACTAGGATGTTGAGATAACCTTATTGCAACCTTTCTTCCTAACTCCATCATGAGATACTGATTCCAATCTTATTCCATCTCGAAAATTAAATTATTTGATGGTTGTATACCCCTGAGATTGCCATACAATGGTGTGGTCCCCAACACTTCAAATATTTTACAAAAAAAATGCAAAAACAAATTTGAATAATAAAATAAAAAGGGAAAAGACATATTTACCCCTAGAATATACTAGAAACTAGCCAGAATAGTGGTGACGTGTGGCTTACACGTGCTTGTTAAGTGGACGTGATTATGGTTTGTGGATCCATACTACAATGATAAGGGAGGCGATTGAAAAGCTAGATTACGTATGCATTTTTCTCATCTTCCTTTCCATGTCGGTGGTAAAGTCCACTACTATTCTAGGACGACAAACCAAATAAGAGATGTATTAGTTTCTTGTTTTTTTTCTTTGCCGGTGTGAGAGGACCACTAGGCTATTCTGTAGAGAAACACAAGTTATGATGGATAAAGAGAATGTCGAGGGTATGTGTATAAAAAAAGATGGTTGTCGTGTGCTCAAGTGAAGGAGACCTAGTGGATGGGGGAAATTTGGTTAGGTTGGTCAGTTGTGGTGGATAGTTTGGCTAGAAAGAGAGGTGATGGCGTGAAGGATGAGAGAGATGAGAGGGAAATGGGTGGTGACTGTGTGAGAAGAGGGTTTTCTGGCATTTTTTTAATAATTTTTTCTTCTTTTCTTTTATTTTGCTTTTTCATCTCTCTTTTTGCAGAATCTTGTACTCTGCCTCTATCTTTTTTTCACTTATTTTTTTTTTATTTTTAACCCTTCTCTCAATTTTCTCTCTTTTCCAAAAAAATTTCCTCCCTCTAAAATTTAGTTCCCTTTTCATTATATGGGGTCAAGCTCTATTTATATCCCCTTGTTTTTATTCCCTCTTGTATTGTCTTTTTTTCTACCATTTTCAACTCTTTTTATTTTTTCCATATGTATCCCCTTATCTCTTAGTGTTGACCTTTGGGTCACATATTCAAATTTTTATATATTTTGATGATAACAATTAAATAGAAAATGGACTAACATTTTCTTGTTGAGAATAAGTTTAAACATGTTTATTCAAAGAACATATCGAAAAGCAAAATGGAAAGAAGTCCAAGAACAAAGCAAGTGAAGTGATGCAACCATATTATTCGATAGTTTTACCCACATTTAACTGGTGTTTTGCCTATGTTTTATATATATAATGCCTTGATATTCTTTGTTTTATATTTTGAAGGCACTTTTGGATGAAAGATGCAAAGAGTAAATTGGAGAAATTTGGCAGATTTGACCTTCAGTTGATGTTTTGTGTAGAGCGTGAGCTCTAGAGGTTGAAATGAAGTGATTCTAGTGGCATTAAAAAGCTAACATCCATACTTTTCTGGACATCTAAGCCAATAAAATAAAATAAGGAAGAGCATGGAAATCGCAGCCTTCAAAGTCAAATCTCGCAATCTGCCAATGTTGACCTTTGGCCATTCCGACTTAAGTATCTTCAGCTACAAAAGTTCATTTGATGCAACCTCAAATGTTTTGGATTTCTAACTCAAATACCTATCCATGTATTCAGCAAAAACAGATCTCATATGAGGGAGATATGATTTTTCTAAGATGATAAATGAATTCTGCCAGCAAATAGGTTTTGTGAAGAAACGAGTCCAAATTGCATCATGAAGCATCCAAACTAACATCCAAGTTTTATTTCAACAATTTAGCCCCTCTAAGTCAAAACTTGAAGATTTCATGCAAGGCTATTTCTCATTTTTTAAGAAAATAGTTATTGAAGTATTTAAATGTAAACTGTCTACTTAAGGGAAGACTATTTTGTAAAATAGATACTAGGGTTTCCTAGGATATAAAAAGAATGAGAGAAGTGAACACAAAAAGGGCCAGCCAAGAGAGAAAAACGCCCCCTTCCTCTAAGAAACCGGAAATCATGCATTCCTTCTTTTTGATTAGTTGTTCAACAAACATGCAAGGCTAAACTCTTTTTCTTGGTTGCAAGGACACAGAAACCTTCGCATTTTAAGAACTATGAGATCTATTTTACCTTTTTCTTTCCAATTTATATGATGAATAAATATGTTTGTTCTTCTATGCTTATTTCATGTGATTGTTTATTTTAACTGTTAGAGCGAACTCTAAGTTATTATTGTGACAAATCTATTGCTCAGTTCACTATCAAAACCAGAGTTGTAGTATATAAACTTGTGAAGCAACTGAGATTAATAATTATGGTGGATCCAGATTAGTAATCTTAGGGAGAACATTTAATAGATGTAATCAAACATGGACTGCGAATAGTTATGTTGTCTTGATTAATCAACTTATCTAGTTCTTAAGGCTGTCATTGAATTAAATTACTAGTACGAACATTGTGGTTGTTTGATGGTTAGGATTAGTTATACAGTGGATTTGTTAACTAATCAACATAAGAAAAGATAGATATTCAGAGTATAAATTGACGTCTCGTTTCTATGATTAGTTCTGATATCCGTAGGTGGATCTTTGTTTGCGACCAACGTTTGTTCTATTGATAATTTTCTGATTTTATTTACTTTTGCTTGATAGTTTTATGTTTTCTTTTTCTTTAGCCTAGATAACTTCCAAACCCCCTGAAATTGCATATCATATAGCATAAAAATCTGACTTGAACCTTCCTTGTGGGATCGACCCCTTGCTTGCTCTATATTATCTTGTGTGTTGTGTTTTAAGCTAGGATAATTAATTTGTGTGACCGTCACATCGCAACATGAAGACTTAGAATTAAGTATTTATTTTAGTTCAATGTGTAAATGTTTATATCTTATCTTGATTTCATAATTAAAATGAACTAACACACTTCACTATACATGCATTAATAGGATTGATATTGGTTCAAGAATTCTCCGCGTAGAAATCTATCAAAACTAGAAATTTGTTGGAAGCAGTCGGCTGTATGGTGATACCAAATGAACTAGTCAATCGCTTGTTCTTCAGTAATGAAAACTTGGAAATTATGTAGGAACCAGTCAATTGCTTGTTCATCAGTGATGAACACTTGGAAACTATGTAGGAAACGGTCAACCAATTGGCTTGACCAATATGAACCGGTAGATTACTTTGGTCGTCAGTGGTATTCCAATAGCTATAAACGACTAGTTTATTTTGAAAACTTATAAATAGCTATCTTAATTTTAGAAATAAAAGAGAAAAACAAACATATATGATATAAAGACTATTATCACGTGAAAAACAAACTAGAAATCATACTCTAAGTTGTGCTAATTTGAACCTTCATATCCAAGCACTAAAGTATTCATTCCCATACTCACTACACTTAAACACTTTTAAATATACTAAGTGTTATTAAGAAAGTTATAGAGATACAAGTTTCAATTGTATTATCCACTATTTGAGAGTTTTTTATTGTAAACAAAAACCAAAATTGTAAACCTTAGAGAGTTACGTAAAAACTCTTGGCATTGGTGAGAGAATATCACCAAGGAAAAATCTTGAAGAGGGAATATCTTCAAGTGGGAAAAATATTGGAGAATGTATATCTCCAAGTGGATAAAAATCTTAAAGAAGAGTTTTTCTTCAAGTGGTGAAAAAGGGCTTGGTGTGGATTCATCAAAGACATTGCACTCTTAAGCTTGGACTAGTAAGAGAATACAATATTCAAGCACGATTTAGTACTTGAGGTGTGGATGTAGGTTTGCCGAACCACGTTAAAACAAGTTTTCAATTTCTCTCCCTTACCTATTTATTTTAAGCACTTTAATTTTATTGTTGGTTATTGAGTTTAATTTAATTAAATTGCATTATTTGTTAGTATTAGTGAAATACCTATTCACCCCTTTAGGTGTTATTGTTGCCTTAATTCTAGAACAACAATTGGTATCAAAGCTTAGTTCTCATATATATAAGTTTACTTAGACTTTTAGTAGAATGATAACCACTAGTTATAAACTTTAAAATAAAGGATCATCCAATACTAGACCATCTTTCTTTGATGGAAATGATTACACATATTGAAAGGCCAGGATGATTATCTATATTCAATCAATTGAATATGATTTATGGTTATCTATAGAAAATGGACCCTATAGACCTATCAAAACCAAAAATGGTATTTCAATTACTAAAGCTAGGAATGAGTATACAGATGATGATGAAAATTTGTTTTCTATGGATGCTAAAGCTATGAATATTTTGTATTGTGTATTAAGTATAAGCAAAGTTAATAGAATTAGATCTTGCAAAAATACTAGGGATATATGGCATGCTTTAGAAATATGATGAGGTATAACAACCAACTTAATCCTAATATGAAGTTAGCCATACTTAATGCAGTCAAAAAAGCATTGAATCTGATTATTTATATACTTTAAGTAATTACTCATTTATATATATTGATGTTTGTGTTATCTAGAACTTCAATTTTGGCCTTTAATTTAATTTGGCATTTCTTATTCTTTGAGGGTTGTTCCAAGTATTTAATCTATTTTCATTTTTGTATTAGGGGTAGGTTTTGACTGATATATATTAATATAATTTCCAATTAAGAAATCAATTCAGATTTCTTTTTTATGAACTAATTTTCTTTCATCTAGCTGAAATATATCAACAACCTTCGTCTGCATGAACGAAATCACGAACCCATTAATGTTTGTGCTACATCAGATGGTATCAGAGCCTAATTTTAAGATGGTTGGGTAAGGTAATGATGATGAAGATCATCTTACTAGGTTGGAGTAGGGAGTAAAAGGAACAACTAGGAGCATTGAGATGTTCACTGAACTTGTTAGAGGGGTGCAAGACAACGCTTCAGCCTCACAAGTCCAAAGGGTAGCCTTCATGGTTGTAAGGAGAAGGTCAAGCCTGTGTGAGGAAAATGTTGCTCCTCTATATATTGACCCAAAAGATGAAAATAAAAAGGAATTGGAAGCAAATTTCAAACCACGTGCAAGGAATAGAGTCCGGTAAGGTGACTCGTACAAAATGAAGGTTGATTTACCCTCTTTCAATGGGGTGGTGGACATTGAACAATTTCTTGATTGGATATATAAAGTAGAGTGTTTTTTTTATTTATCAAAATGTAAGTATATATAGCAGATAAAAAAATATACAAGATTTGCAAAAAGGGAACAAACTCCTTGATAAAACTTATACAACAAAGCCAAAAGAATTACAAACAGCTAAAAGAGTTAGCTGACAATGGTTAGAAGAGGAATCAAATCAAAGACAAGGTGCCCCACCTAACACACAACAAAAAATAAAGCAAAAGGCATCACCAGCCATATCAATCAACCAAAGCAAACCCTCCATCAATACAACTATCTAGCAAGCCAGCAGATAAGACATCACAAGCAGCCATAATCGAAAGATGGCAACACCTAACTAAGACTGCAACCCATCCAAGAAAAGCCATCACCAGAAGCAAAAGAACACTGGCAACCCCAACAAACAAAATAACAACCACCTTGAAAGATAATCTATTCATGAAAATACAGAACTATGTAAAAGAGAATATGGAATTTGCAAAAAATAAGAGATACAAGAGTGCAAGAATTATCAAATACCCTCTTGTTTCTCTCTTCCCAAATCAAGTAGATCAAAATATCAAGGGAAACTCTACGTGTTTTGCCAACAAAATTGTTTCTGCCAGAAAGAAAGCCACGGATTGCACTATTAATGGTTGACATGCTCCTGTGCAGCTGAAGCCATGATTTTGCCATCCTTCAAAGTAGAGAAGTCCAAGGATAGCTGAAAAATAAATGATTGTGGGTGTCTTCATCAAGTCGGTTGAAAACACACAAAGGGTCAATATCCTGGAACTGAAGCCTGTCATGAGTGCGAAGCTTCCCAGTAACTGCCTGCCATAAAATGAAATTATACCTTGGCAAAGACCAAGTTTCCCAAACCACCTTAGCCCAAAGGACAAGATCATATTTGAAATGCAAGAAATCATAGGATTGAGCAGTATAAGGAAGTTCTTCACTGCTCCAAGAGTCATTAGTGCAATAGCTTAGTGCTGGCCACCACAGTCCGCAACAAACTGGTCCTTAAAAGAGATAATAGACTTCCATACTAGTGAAGAGGTTCGCAGAGATAAAGCATCCCAAACAGAGACATTAAGAAGATAATAATGATGAATCCACTATATCCAAATAGAATTAGTTTTGAGGTGGATGTTCCACAGTTGCTTAGCAAGGAAACATTTGTTGCGAGCTTTGATATCGAACAAACCTAAGCCCCCTTCTTTCTTGGGCAGGCAGAAACTTTCCAAGCAAACAGGGTAGATTTACTCTTCAAAATATCACCAGTCCATAGAAAATTTCTACAAATGCAGACAATCTGCTTGATAACTATGTCCTGCAAGGGAAAAATGCTTAGCCAAAAGTGCACCATATGGAAAAGAACTGATTTGATCAACTCGACTTGCCCAGCATAGCCGAGATGCTTCCCCAGCCATCACTGAACTGCTGATACCAATTTTTGCAATAAAGGAGAGAATTGGCTAGCTAGCCTATGGGGATGAGAGGAACACCAAGATATCAGAAGGGGAAGGAACCTTCAACGAAGCCCATGTCCTGAAGAATAACATGCTTGATCTGCTCTCCAACTCTACCAAAATAAATTAAAGATTTTTCTTTGTTTATAGCCAACCTAGAGATGTGCCCAAATAATATGAGTTGCTGAAATAAACAAGAGACAAACTGCCTATCTCCTCCAGAGAGCAAAATGATATCATTCACAAAGGCTAGGTGACTTATACCATGAGCACCACACTTTGGGTGAAAGTGAAAACTAGAGCTTATAGAGGCCATCCTAAGCATCCTGGAAAAGTATTCCATACAAGAGATAAAGAGATAAGGGGATAAAAGATCACCTTGACGCACCCCATTCTTCCCCTGAAAGAAGCCATATATCATATATGTTACCATTGACAGTAATAGAAAAGGAGGTAGTTTCCACACACTGCATAATTAAATGCACAAAACAGCTTGGGAAACTAAAAGACAATAGGAGCTGTTCAGGAAAGGCCATTAGATAAAGTCAAACCTTTTTTAAAATCAATTTTCATCAAACATCTGGGTGAAACACGCTTACACTCATATAGCCGAAGAAGCTCTTGGAGAAGATGGATATTGTCAGCCATCAATCTACCTCTCAGGAAAGCATTTTGCAATGGGTTAATAATATCCGCAAGAGCAATAACAAATCTTGTAGAGAGAATCTTAGAAATCACCTTCTATACCATATTGCAGCAAGAAATAGGTATGAAATCAGTAACCGAAGAAGCATTTGTAGATTTGGGAATGAGAGCAATGATGGAGTGATTAATCTGCTTAAGAAGGTTTCCAGAAGCAAAGAAGTCATGAACTGCCAGACAGAGGTCTCCACCAATAATGTCCCAGGATTTTTTAAAGAAAAATAAGGTATAGCCATCCGGCCCAAGAGCTTTGTCATCATCAATGTTGAATAATGCTTGCTTGATAATGTCATTGATGACTAGAGCAAGGAGAGATGCATGAGAAGTAGGATCAAGACAAGGGCCAGACTGAAAGACTTCAACATCCAATGGAAGAGTGTCCTTGTAAGAGCCAATCAAGTCCCTAAAATAACAAACAAAAGCATCCCTGACTTCATCAATTGAAGTAGTAAAGGAACCATCACCAAGCTGAATAGCAAAGATGGAATTCTTGCGATGCTGCCGGCTCAAAAGAGTATGAAAGATGGATGAGCCTTCATCACATTCTCTGAAGAAATTACATTTGAGCTTTTGAGCAAAGAACAATCTCTCAGTTGATTTGAGATTGAAAAGCTTCTGGCAAAGCTGCTTATCCAAATCTTGATGTTGAATATTATCCTTATCATAATGAAAGGCAGTTTGGCGAGCTTCTAATTCCATTTCTACTCTAGAAACCCTTTCTGAGATGTGGCTGAAATAAAGCTTATTTAGTTCCTTCAAGTAGAGTGTTTCTTTGATATTATAAGAGTTAAACCTAAATGCAAGGTGGATTTTATAGCCTACAAATTACGTGGAGATGTTGGAGCATTGTGGTAGTGTCACCAAGATTTGCTGAGATTAAGAGGACAACCCCTGATTCAAAATTAGGATCAGACGAAGTCGCTATTAAAGGGTTGTTTTCTACCATTTGACTATGAACAATCCTTTTTCCAACAACTTTAAAACGGTTACCAAGGTACACGTTCAATTTCTGCCTATACCGAAGAGTTCTTATAATTGCAAGCTAGATGTAATTTGAAAAAAACTATAGACCAACAAGTTGCGCGTTATGTAAATGGGCTGAATTATGGTGTTCAAGACTGTTTGGCTATAGAAAGAATATGTTCAGTTGATCAAGATTAGAATTTAGCATTAAGAGCATAACACATCATGCAATCAGAGAAAACACTAAGAAGTCCTATGAACCAACGGTTCAACCATAAAAATAAAGCTTCATCAAGTAGAATCGAATGCAAACCTATAGATTTATAGGGTAGAAGAGTTGAATCTAAAAAGCTAGAACTGAAATACAAGCAAAGAGTAATACAAGGAATTCAGTGTTTCACGTGCAATGAGATAGGACACAGATCTAGTGATTGCCTTGATCGCAAATTTGCCAATGTCATTCAATGTGAGTTTGAGGAGGACTATGATGAGCAAAAAATAGTTGATGATTATTGTAACTATGAAGTGGATAAGGAGAATAGTGAGGAAGTGGTATGCGTTGTCAAGAGGCTGTTATACACTTTAACACAATCAAATGAGACACAACGTAATCAGATCTTAAAGGAAAATGTTTTATAGCTAAAAATTTTGTAAGCTTGTGACTGATAACTTTAGTTGTGAGAATTTGGTTTCACAAAGCCTTGTTGAACATCTTAAGCTTAAAACACAGCTGCATCCAGCCCCATATAGCATTGGTTGGATAAAGAAGGGGCCTAGCATAAAAATTACACAACAATGCTATTTACCATTGTCTTTGGGAAAGACTTATAAATCTGAAGTTCTTTGTGATGTTGTGGAGGCTCTCATACTACCTGCACCTAAGGAGGTTTAAGGCTTATTGGCAGAATTTGATGATGTAATGGTAGAACCAACATAATTACCTCTAATGCAAGATATCCAACATCACATTGATTTTATTCTTAGAGCTAATGGTTAGTACTTAAAAGTGCATTTTTATCAAGGTTTTATATTATCATATTGCACTTAAAGTATCATTAAATTCCCTAACGTAAGCATGTTTTATAATAACAAGTCTGATAACTTAAGATATCTTTAATTTATGGTAAATGCTCATTTTGAATACAGGCATATCTCATAATTTAAAGGATTGATTGATGTGTTTAACTATTGAAAGTGAAAAATCAAAGAGAGGGCTAAGCTTAAAGAAGAGATGTTGGTTTAATTCAAATTGGAACATCATTTGGTTATTGGATCATTACTGGAGCTGTAGAACATGAATTTATGTCTGGTTTATATGGATGGAAAGCTAAGACATAGGCCTAAAACTTTCATGAAGAGTGCAAGATTCAAAACGGCTGTTTTCAAGTTCCAACTGTAGAAACGAAAGAGAATTTGTCCTACAACACAGACATTGTTCAGTGTTCAGCTCATATCTCGAGTTCTAGAAGTCCAAATGAGTTCATTCTTGTTTTGTTGGAAAGTTGAGACAAATTCTCAGAACTTTCATGAGGATTATCTGTTCAAATTCTGATGATATTAATGACGTTGTGTTTAGACAAGAAGATAATGGTTGTCACCAAGTTAAGAGGTGGCCACCCACTCAATAATTAGTCATCAAATCAATAGTTCCGAATTTTAGCCTATAAAAGGAGGCATTTTCCATACATTTAGACATCTTGGTTTCAGATCAAGATCATATTCTTGCTTTTTTTCTTTGTATTTTTGTAATGTTTAAGTTTTGCTTTCATTAATCTCTTATTTATGCTTTTCATCATAACTATATTCTTATCTAGTTTATTTATGTTTCTCTTCTTTATAATGTTTAGCTAAGTTTATTATGTTAAGGAGAAAAGGTTTCACTAATGGTGTTAGAATATGTGTAACATAAACTCAACATGGAGTTCAATGTTTATATCCAAGAAAGTTTGTTATTAACATGTCTTATCTTTTTATCTTACTAATTCTTAATACCTTGCTTGATAAATGACTAATCTAGATTTGTGTTGTATAACCCTAGGTACAACAAATACTTGGCACTTTCGTAACCTACTGTATGGTATAACCGACACCTGTGCTATGAAAGGAACTTGATTTGTTGTTAACATAAGTTAACATCATGAATTCCTGACAATATTTAAAAGTATGGTGTTACTAAAATAAGATAATTAATATGATCATTTTAAAAATTTATAATGAACTATTAAGGATAAATCATCCGATTGGAACCTCTTTTGTGTGTGGTTTCCAGTTGATTAATAAAAAGAGTTTATACTATACTTATTTCTAATACTATTAATGGATCCTCTAACCTTGACAATTGCTTTTATCTTTGATTAATACTCACATCAATATCACATCTTAAAAGTTCTCTTCAACTCTTTTACATTTGTTATTTATAATTTTATATAGTTCACCTCCTTGTGGTTCGACCCCGGTCTTGTCGAGTTATTTATTACTTCGACACTCCTGCACTTGGGATAAATTTCAGGACCTTTGATGAATAATTCTTCTAAACTTTTCAATTTAATGTGTGAGCAAGATTTTTGCATTCTTTGGTTCTTGAACGAACTAAATCTGACGTATCGAAGATTAACTGGCTTCGTGGTGTCTTTCGATTTCATTCCAATATTGTTGGTGCCTTAGGCCAGGTTTTCATTGTGTCACTCTCCTATCACATCTTTTTCAGCTTTTTGGGATTAGATCTTAATCTTGATTGTAAGTTGTGTGACCATATGATCATGAGGTTCGCATCAGTTGGTATCAAAGCAAGGCTCCGATAATAGATCATATCCTTTTGAAATTTTTGTTTTCCTAGTGTTCATTAATTTTTTTCAGTGTTCACATCAATCCTTTTCTTTTTTGTGTCTATGGCATACTATTGTCTCTAAACATATCAGTAGCATAAAAGTAAAAAACAAAGAGAAAAAAAAGATGTTATTCAAAGCTTGTTGCAATTCTGCCACAGAAACATAATTCTTAAAGAACCTTAAGCAAAGCACCTCAGGATTAATTGAAATTTCATATACTACTTACTAGGGGTGAAATCACACTACATATTAAATTTTGCCTTATTTAGATATTGTTTTCTTGAGTTTTCAATTTGGGGTTTAATTATGCCGCAAATTGATCATACACGGGTATTGATACCTAGGCATAAGAGAACAACCTATAAACTAAAATCTATAGTTTGTTGGGTGTTAAGATATTACATATTGAATTTCATATCATTCCAATATCATTAGGTCTGTGTTTGAATTTAGGTGCTTTAAAATTTTGTAACAATCAGATTTGCATCAAGTTCCAAAATATGTCTGTCTACTATTTGTTTCAACCAAATCAGTTTCTAGAATGGTTTGACTCTATGACTGTTACAATGTCGCAATCACACAAATTAATTATCCTATCTTAAACAAACAAGATAGTATAGAGCAAGCAGGGGGTCAATCCCACAAAGAAGATATAGTTCAGGTCTTTATGTTAGATGATTTAAAGTTGGGGGGGTTTGAGGTTATCTAGACTATGTTATGGTAAATAGAATAAAAAAATCAGGCTAAATTAAATAAATCCAAAACTTATCAAGAGAAAAACCTTGGTCTCAAGTAAACATCCACCTACGGAAATCAAAATTGATCAATGAAATGATACGTTAATTTATATTATAAATATCTATATTTCTTTAACATTAGTTAATTTACTGATCCACAGTGTAACTAACCCTAACCACTAAACAACCACAGTGTTTGCACTAGTAATTTAATTCGATGGCAACCTAAAGAACTAGATAGGTTGATAAATCTAGATAACATAATTGTCTGCAGTCTATATTTGATTTAATTGAATGTTTTCCCTAAAGATTAACAACATAGATCCGCCATAATTATTAAACCTAGTCGCTTCATAAATTCAAATATCACAACTCCGGTTTTAATAGCAAACTTAGCAGTAGATTGATTTAGAATAATAATTTAGAGTCTGCTTTAATAATTAAACTAAACAATTATAGGAAATAAGCATAGGAAAACATTCATGCTCATCATATAAACTGAAAAGAAAAGATAGAATAGATCTCACAGTTTTTGAAATCCGAAGATTTATGTTTTCCTATGCTTTTCTTTTCTTAGCCTTGCATGTTTATTGAAAAACTATACCTGAGATCTATCATATCTTTTCTTTTCCTATGCTTCTCATCCTTTCAACCAAGAAAAATAACTTAGCTTTACATGTCTATTAAAAAACCAATGAATAGAACAAATAAGAGAATAATTTCATGTATAGGAGAAAAGGTTGGAGTTTTTCTTCTTCTTTTTAGCTGGCCCCCTGTAAATCCTGAGAAAAAAACCAAAGCTGGATTAAATTAAATAAAATAAACTAAACTAAAAAGAAGTGGGGCCAAAAACAAATACACTTAAAGAAAATGGGGTCTAAATGCAAATAAGAATAATTATAGAGCATAAATACTCCTATTCTCACCAAAAACAGATCTGCAGCTACGTAAAGAAAGAAAAGAGGGAGTTTTTATATCTATTTTTACAAATTAAGAGAGAAACACCAAAATTTCAAGAACCCATCCTAGATTGAGGGTTATAGGTAAAATAAACCCTGGTGGGAAAGGGATTAACAAGAAAAATTGAACAAGAAGAGAAGAGGGGAGGGTTGGCTGTCATTAGAAAGAAAAGGAGGGATCGAAGCTTGATTCGCACCAGGTAAGATATTCTAAACCTGGTTTATGAGTCATTTCAAGTCGATTATGAATTGATGCCTGGATGTTAATTTATATATTGAGTTCTTAGACTTGAATTGAGGAAAAAGTATGAGTTGTTAAAGTAAAGAACTTCATGTGTTGTGTGTAAATGGAAAGGTTGATGAATCTGGACAGTTTCGTCTCTTGACCTTCAAGGAGATTTTGGGTAGGAGAATGAAGGAATTAGGATCAAGTTCCTTTATAGAAATTGTAGTTTTGGATGTTTACTAACTACTGAAATTGGTCTTGCTCAATTTGGAGTCATAGAACTCCAGTTATGGGTAACCAACCGAGATTGGGTCATGACAGACCCTATAGGGTAGCAGGTCTGGTTCATTGATGAGCAATTTTGACTATCTTAGAGGCAGAACTGGGTTCTTCTCAAAACATAGAACTTGTACTCATGTCTTACCTTTCAAACGCCACAAATGTTGCTTGAATCGGAGTTCTATAACTCCAGATATAGTTAAAAATCTGAGGAGAGGTCAGATAGTAACAGTTCAAAAATGGACAGTAACAGTTGGACAGTAACAGTCCAAGTGTTTGTTGATGAGCGATTTTGACTATCTTAGAGGCAGAATTGGGTTATTCTCAAAATATAGAACTTGTAGGCTCATGTTTTACCTTTCCAACGCCACAAATTTCACTTGAATCGGAGTTCTATAACTTCAGATATAGTTAAAAATCTGAGGAGAGGTCAGACAGTAACAGTTCAAAAATGAGGCAGTAACAGTTGGACAGTGATAGTCCCAAATATAAAGAAAGGAATGATAACTAGGATTGGACAAAGAATGACAGTAATAATGAGTGAAATGAGAAAAACATAAAGTACTAAGAAATGATTAAAAGAAAGACTTATTGGTTGTTGATATGGTTATTATAAAACATATCCTTGAGTGAGGAAAATTTATGAGATAAACCTGTGATTTGCAGGAGGGACCACAGGCGTGGTGCAACAGCAGCAGTAGGGGAGCACGAGTAGAGCTTCTATTGCAGGTAGGTGATTCACACCTATGCTTTCTAGTTAAATTCCATGATTTAATATATTATTGATGTTAAATGTGAATTACTGAATGTATGTGTATTCAAGGTGAAAAGTTGTTATGTGAATTGCCAAGTGATGAAATTATCACTGACAAAGGAAATATAAGGAGTGTGATTTGAGGCATAAATT
>Ga0325400_1001736_pt1 | contig 18347 bp, 20 predicted proteins | sample PopdelMetagenome_2_FD_205662 | JGI IMG/M metagenome (GOLD analysis project Ga0325400, IMG submission 205662) | Populus deltoides microbial communities from Bellville, Georgia, United States - Xylem-PdKOR-R1 | ecosystem: Host-associated > Plants > Phyllosphere > Stem > Wood/Secondary xylem... | reverse complement strand
CTGGCGGCCGGGGACGGGCCGGCCCTCGCACCGCGCCCGCTGGCTTATGCGATCGGGGTCGAGGCAGCGTGTGACCGGCTGCTGCTGTGGGCCGGGGACGATGCGCTCGCGGACGGTCTCGCCGTGCTAGAGGGATGGACGCCGCCCGCCTTGCCGATCGGCGGCGGCGCGCTGGTGGCGCTGGGCCTGCCGCGCGGGCCGATCGTGGCCGAAACGCTGCGCGAGGTGGAGCGCCGCTGGGCGGACGAGGAATTTCCCGATGCCGCCCGCGTCCACGCCATCGCCGCGGCGGCGGTGGATCAGGCGTTCAGCAGGAAGTAGCTCAGCGCGGCGTCGGGCGTCAGCGGCCGCGCGAAATGGTAGCCCTGGCCCGAGGTGCAGCCGACCGCGGCCAGCACCGTCGCGATCTCCGGACGCTCGATCCCCTCGGCCACGGTGGACATGCCGAGCGTGCGCGCGAGGCTCAGCACCGCGCGCACGATGGCCATCGCGTCGCGGCTGAGGTGCAGTTCGCTGACCAGGCTGCGATCGATCTTGAGCACGTCGATCGGCAGGCGCTGCAGCGTCGCCAGGCACGAATAGCCCGTGCCGAAATCGTCCATCGCCACGCGGCAGCGCCGTTCGTTGAGCGCGCGCAGCACACGGGCGGCGCGCTCCGGCTCGGCCACCACGGAGCTTTCGGTCAGCTCCAGCGTCAGCCGCGCGGTATCGATGCCGCTCACCTCGACCGCCGTCACCAGCGAGTCGCGGGCGAGCTGCACCGCCGACACGTTCACGCTGAGCTGCATCGGCAACGCCCTGCCCGCCGCCGCATCCCACGCGCCGAGCGTGCGGGCGGCGCGCGCCAGCGCCCAGCGGCCGAGCGGCACGATCAGCCCGGACTCCTCCGCCACCGCGATGAACTCGACGGGCGACACGGGCCCATGCTCGGGATGCGTCCAGCGCGCCAACGCTTCGAAACCCGTGACGCGGCCCGTCTCCAGATTGACCTGCGGCTGGAAGGCGAGCGCCAGTTCGTCGCGCTCGATCGCGCGCCGCAGGTCGGTCTCCAGCGTGAAGCGGCGGCGCGCCTCCGTCACCTCGCCGGCCCGGTACAGCTCGACAGACCCCGTCTGCTTGGCGCGCTTCAGCGCGACCTGGACGTTGCCCAGCAGGTCGGCGGCGGCCGGCACCCGGTCGCCCCACACCGCGCAGCCGATCGAACAGTCGATCGCGATCTCCAGTTCGCTCAGCCGGATCGGCTGCGTCAGCGCATCGCGTAGCGCGCAGGCGATCTCCAGCGCATCGCCGGCGTTGCCGGGCACCCGCACCAGCGCGCCGAACTCGTCGCCCGCGGTGCGCGCCAGCACGTCGCCCTGCGGCAGCACCGCGCGCAGGCGATGCGCCACCGTCAGGATCAGCTCGTCGCCGGCGAGCGCGCCGACCCCCTCGTTGACGCGGCTGAAACGGACGAGGTCGATCGCCAGCAATGCGAAGCTGCCTGGAGCGTCGCCGCCCGCGACCGCCTGCTCCACCATCTCGACGAAGGCGGCGCGATTGGGCAGGCCGGTCAGTCCGTCGCGCAGCATCTCCAGCCGCAGCGCGCGCTCCGCTTCCACCTCCGCCGTGCGGTCCACCATGGACACGAGCGCACGGGTGGACAGCGTGCCCGCCGGCGCGAGGCGGGACAGATAAAGCCGGTAATGGCGCCCGCCCACCCCCGGCTGGCGCCACTCGGCCTGACGCGCGCCCGCGTCCGAGCGGAGGAAGTCGCCGATTACCTCGACCAAGCCGGATAACTCGCGCACGATCATCGTCGCTTCGCGATAGCGGGCGTTGCAGGCGACCACATGCACGACATCGCCGACCAGCCCGGCCACCGCTACCGGCGGCTGGAAGCCGTCAAGGTAGAGCTGGCGCTTGAGCGCGTTGTCGGGGGAGATCGCCTCCAGCGTCGGATCAGCCAGCAACGCGCGGTCGCGATACCCGCTCAGGTTCTCGCTGCTGATCCGGCCCCATTCCATTCCGCCCCGGATAGGCCGGGAGGCTTAACAAGCCGTCAAGCGAACGCGGGCACCGTAGTTTCACGGCGTCGGCCGCGCATCGCCCGGCGCTAGAGCTCGCCCACCATCTCGTGCAGCGCGCCCAGGCAATCGGCCCCCAATCGCTTGGACCGATCGGCCGACCAGCCGAATTCCGGGTCCGGCAGATCGTCATTGTCCTTGAACGGCATCTCCAGCGTCATGGAAACGGCGCCGAACCGTTCGGCCAGCTGGTTGGTCGCCATGGACAGGTTGGCCGCGCCCGCCCCGGCTACGGGATAGCCGTGCCGGAACTGGAAGTCGGGCGAGCGGCGCGCCAGCGTCTCGCGATAGCGGGTGAACAGCGCGCCCTGCCGCTCGGTCCACGAAGGGATGCCCTCGAACCCAGCAAGGAAGACATAGGGGATCGCCTCGTCGCCGTGCACGTCGATCGCGAACTGGACGCCAGTTTCGTCCATGGTGTCGCGCACGCACAGCACTTCCGGGCTGCGCTCGGCCGTGGGCGCATGCCATTCGCGGTTGAGGTTCACGCCGGCGGCGTTGGTGCGCAGATGGCCGCGGCGCGATCCGTCGGGGTTCATGTTAGGCACGACATGGAAGGTGCACTCGCGCCGCAGCACGCGTGCCGCCGGATCGGCCGCATCGGTCAGCCGCTCCAGCGCGCCTTCCATCCACCACTCGGCCATCGATTCGCCGGGATGCTGCCGGCCGATCAGCCACACCTGGCGGGCGCCGTCGCCCACGCGCAGATAATCCATTTCCTGCCCGTCGAGGCTTCGGCCGAGCGAACGATAGGCGACGCCCGGCCGGCCGGCGATGCGCGCCACCAGGTCGGCATGCCGCTCCATTGAATAAGGCGCGAAATAGGCGATCCACAGCGCGTCGGCCGTTGGCTGGAGCGCGATGGAGAGCATTCCGTCGGCATAGTCGGTGGGCGCGGTGCGCCAGTGGATGCGATCGGCCGACCAGCGGGCGTGATAGCCCGGCCAGCCGAACGCATAGGCGGCGCCCTTGGCGTTCAGGATGCGCAGCGTTACCGCCCGCCCGGCCGCTCCCGTCAGGCGGAAGTGGAACCATTGGTAGAAGTCGGACCCGTGGTCGGGCACGATCTCCAGGTCGAACCGGTCGCCCTCCCGGCCGACCACCCGGATATTGCCGGCGTCGATCGCGGCAGAGACGTGAACGGTCACTTCACGACGACAGTGCGGCCCGACGTACCCGGAAAATCGGAGAACAAGGCGGTAGCGAGCCGCTGCACCGCGTCCGACGGCTGCGCCGCGGGCGAGCCCGCGGGTGCCTGCGTCTCGGCCTTGCCCTCCCAGATGGTCGTCGCGTCCGAACGGCGCTTGATCTGCACGATCAGCCGGGTGCCGACGATCTCCCGCGCGCGGCCGCCCGCGACGGGCACGCCCACGCCGACGCCGCCGCCCACGGCACTGCGCCGGCCGAAGCTGCCGCCGCCCAGCCCCAGGCCGAGCGAAAGCCCGCCACGCGGCGGCGCGATGCTGCTGCCGAACTCGACGGCGATCGCCGCCACCTGTTCGGACGTGGCAAGGCCGGGCGCTTCGGTGAAGCCGAGCCGCGCAAGCTGCGCGCCGACGATGCCGGCATAGGTCTGATATTCGGGCGAGGCGCGCAGCGCGGGGTTGAGTGGCTCCACCGTGATCTGGCCCCGCGCGATCGGCTGGTTCAGGTGGAAGCGCGTCGTGGTGGTCTGCGGCGTGGTGGCGCAACCTGCCAGCAGCAGCGCGGCTAAGCCTACCGCCGCCCCCATCCTCATGCCCGTCATGCGCCTGCCTCCCATTCGCAACGGCTCCACAACGATCGGCCGACGATCGGTTTCCGCCAAGGTCAGGAAAGCTCCGCGTCGGCATCGCGCGGCGCCGCGGGCGGGCAGCGTGGATCGGGGCGCGCCTTGCGCACCACGCGCGTGGTGGCGAACTCGGGCGCACCGAGGCGGCCGTCGCGATCGGCGTCTGCATCGGCGAAGCGCTTGGTGCCCTTGACGGCATATTCCTCGAACGAGAGCCGGCCGTCACCGTCCGTGTCCAGCTTGGCGAAGGCGCGGCGCCGGGCATTCAGGAACTCGTCGCGACTTACCGCGCCGTTGCGGTCGCGGTCATAGCGCGCGAAGCGCTTCTCCTCGCGCGTCCGGGCGCTTGCCGCGGGCGGCTCGGGCACCGCCTCGTCCCCGTCTACGGGCGCTGCGGCGAGGCGGAGCGGCAGGGCCGGCCGCTGGTCGCTCGCCGTGGCGGTATTCTGCCAGACGAGGACGCCCCCCGCCACTAGCAACACGCCCGCCAAGGCCCCAACGAAATAGCGCCACATCGCCTGTCTCCCCCGGCGGGGATGCTACCGGCCCGTAACGCGCAGCGCCAGCATCCGCAGCAGCCGCGCGGGCGAGCCCTGGCGGCGGGGCGCATCGCCGGTCACATCGCGCGCGGCAAGCACGGCCAGCGCACCCAGCGCCCGCAGGGCCATGGGCCAGCGGCGGGGCGCGCCGGCGAGCGCCGCCGAAGCCTGCCGCCGCGCCTCCGCCCGCACGTCGGGCAGGGAATGGCGATGCGACAGGTCGGCCAGCGCCCAGGCCGCGCCCGCCGCCTCCGCGCCCGCCCGGTCGGCGGGGTCAGCCCGAAGCACCGCCGCCGCGCAGCCGAACAGCCGCCCGCCCCGCTCCCGCCCGTGCCGCGCGATCGCCGCCGCATCCGCCTCGCCGTCAAGCAGCGCCGACCAGCCATGTTCGATGCCGGCCAGATCGGCCCCGGCGACGCCGCGCGCCAGCACCTCGTCCGCCAGCGCGCGCAGCAGCGGCTCGGCCGGCGGCGCGCCCGCATCCAGCCGCTCCAGCGCCTCGCGCCACCAGGCGAGCCGCACCAGCCCTATCGTCGCCTCGCCCGTCCTGCCGACGATCGCCCCCATCCGCTCGTCCAGCGCGAACAAAGCGGAAAGCGCGGCCTGCGCCGTAACGGGCGCATAGCTGACCGCCAGCGCCCGCTCGGGATCGTTGATCGGCAGGTCGGACGCTACTTGTAGCAGACCTTCTTGGCCGCCTCGACCACGCGGTCGGCGGTGACCAGCGCCAGCTTCTCGAGGTTGGCGGCGTAGGGCAGCGGCACGTCGACGTTTGTGACGCGCAGCACGGGCGCGTCGAGATCGTCGAAGCCCTGCTCCATCGCGACGGCCGCCAACTCGCTCGCGATCGAGCATGTCGGCCAGCCCTCCTCCACCACCACCATGCGGTTGGTCTTGGCCAAGCTGTTGAGCACCGTCTTCGTGTCGAGCGGACGCAGCGTACGCAGGTCGATCACCTCGGCATCGATGCCGTCGGCTTCCAGCTGCTTAGCCGCCTCGAGCGCCACGCCCACGCCGATCGTGTAGCTGACCAGCGTCACGTCCTTGCCCGGCCGCACGATCCGCGCCTTGCCGATGGGCAGGACATAATCGTCCAGCTTGGGCACGTCGAAGCTCTGACCGTAGAGCAGCTCGTTCTCCAAGAACACGACCGGGTCGTCCGACCGGATCGCCGCCTTCAGCAGCCCCTTGGCGTCCGCGGCCGAATAAGGCGCGATCACGATCAGGCCGGGCACGCTCGCATACCACGGCCCGTAATTCTGGCTGTGCTGCGCGCCGACGCGCGCGGCCGCGCCGTTGGGCCCGCGGAACACGATCGGGCAGCGCATCTGCCCGCCCGACATATAGTTGGTCTTGGCGGCCGAATTGATGATGTGGTCGATCGCCTGCATGGCGAAGTTGAACGTCATGAACTCGACCACGGGGCGCAGGCCGGCCATCGCCGCGCCCGTGCCGACGCCGGCGAAGCCATATTCGGTGATCGGCGTGTCGATCACGCGCTCCGCGCCGAACTCCTGCAGCAGGCCCTGGGTGACCTTGTAGGCGCCCTGATATTCGGCGACCTCCTCGCCCATCACGAAGACGCGGTCGTCCTTGCGCATCTCTTCCGCCATGGCGTCGCGCAGCGCGTCGCGGACGGTGGTGCGGACGAGTTCGGTGCCTTCCGGCACCTCGGGGTCGGTGTGCGTGTCCTCGACGTCCGCCATCAGCGCACGCGCGCCGGTCTCCATGCGGGCCGGCGCCTGCTCCTGGCGGCTCTGCCCCTCGGGCTCGGTCTTCTGGTCGCTCGGCTGCGCGACGGCAACATCCTGCTTGGGCGGCGCCGCCGCTTCGGCATCCTCGTCCTCGCCGGCGATGAGCGCGATCACGTCGCCCACCTTCACGCCGTCCGTGCCCTCGGCGACGACGATCTTGGACACGGTGCCCTCGTCGACCGCCTCGAACTCCATGGTCGCCTTGTCCGTCTCGATCTCGGCGAGCACGTCGCCCGACTTGACGCTGTCCCCCTCCTTGACGAGCCATTTGGCAAGCGTGCCCTCCTCCATCGTCGGGGAGAGCGCAGGCATCTTCAATTCGATCGGCATCTTTGGTCCTGCGATCAGTAGGTGCCGACGAGCACGTCGGTGTAGAGTTCCTTGGCCTCGGGCTCGGGGCTCTCCTCCGCGAACGCGGCGGCATCCGCCACAATCTTGCGGATCTCCTTGTCGAGGGCCTTCAGCTCGTCCTCGCCTACGCCCTTCTCGCCCAGGATGCGGGCGAGGTGGTCGATGGGGTCGGACTTGTCGCGCACCGACTGCACCTCGTCGCGGCTGCGATATTTGGCAGGGTCGGACATGGAATGGCCGCGATAGCGGTAGGTCTTAAACTCGAGCAGGATCGGCCCGTTACCGCCCTGCACCCACTCCAGCGCGGTCTCGGCCGCGCCGCGCACGGCGAGCACGTCCATCCCGTCCACCTGCAGGCCCGGCACGCGGAAGCTTTCGCCGCGCTTGTAGAGCTGGTCCTCGGCCGACGCGCGGTTGACGCTCGTGCCCATGGCGTACTGGTTGTTCTCGATCACGAAGATCACCGGCAGCTTCCACAGCGCCGCCATATTGAAGCTCTCGTACACCTGGCCCTGGTTGGCCGCGCCGTCGCCGAAATAGCAGAGCGCGACGCCGCCATCCTTGGCGTATTTGTGCTTGAAGCCGAGGCCCGCGCCGATCGAGACCTGCGCGCCGACGATGCCGTGGCCGCCGTAAAAGCCATGCTCCACCGAGAACATGTGCATGGAGCCGCCCTTGCCCTTGCTGATGCCGGCGCCGCGGCCGGTCAGCTCGGCCATGATCTCCTTGGGATCGATGCCGTAGGCGAGCATGTGGCCATGGTCGCGATAGCCGGTCACCACCGAATCACGGCCGACGGTGAGCGCGGACTGTAGGCCGACCGCCACCGCCTCCTGGCCGATATAGAGGTGGCAGAAGCCGCCGATCAGGCCGAGGCCGTAGAGCTGGCCGGCCTTCTCTTCGAACCGGCGGATCAGCAGCATCTGCCGGTAATATTCGCGCAACTCCTCCGTCGACGCGTCGTAAGGCTGGGGTTCGGGCGGGCGCTCGCGGTTGGGAATGGCGGGCGGCGGCGCGGCGTCGGCCTTGGCGGCGATGGTGCGGGCGGCTTTGGCCAAGGCGACAACTCTCCTGGGATGGGCTTCGAACCCTATAGCCATGGGCAACGCCCGCCCGCAACGGCGCGTTCCGCGCGCCTCAATTGGCGGGCAGGATCACTTCGTCTGGGCGGATCTGGCCCGTCTGCGCACGGGTGATCTGGTCGGCGAGATCGGGATCGACGTGGCGCGGGTCGAGCAGAGACGCGCGATGCTCGAGCACCGCGCGCGCGCCCTTCAGGTCGGCCAGCATGTGCAGCCGCTCCGCGCGCGCCTTGCGATAGCCCGCGAGCGAGGTCAGCCCGTTCGGCCCGACGATCGCCGAGCCCGCGAAATAGACGATGACGAACAGCGCCACCGCCGGCCCTGCGGCGGTGCGGACCATCTGGAGCGGCGAGCGGCGGCTGTTCATGCCGCAGAACAACCAGAAAGGCGGGCCGCGCGCAAGCGGCTCACGGCACGCGCCTGGCGCTCGTGATGCGCACGGGCGCGGCCAGCATCTGCCCCTTCATGCCCGCGGGCCCATCGGCGGAGGTCGGCGCGTCCAGCATCCGGCGGATGACCTCCATGCCCGATACCACATGGCCGAAAGCGGCGAAGCCCAGATTGTCGCCGGGCTTGGCCGGATCGGCGTCCATCGCCGGCTGGTCGCCCACGCATACGAAGAAGTCGCCCTGCGCCGTCCCCGGCGCCAGCCGCGCCATGGAGACGGTGCCATCGAGATGCTTCAGGCCCGTCTGGCTGGTCGGCTCGTGCTTGATCGGCGGGAAGAGCTTCTTGCCGTCGCGCACGCCCGCCTGCACCAGCCCGAAATTGGCCTGCACGCGCACCGCGCGGTAGAAGGCGATGCCGTCCAGCCGCCGCGCATCCACATAGCGCAGGAAGTTCGCCGTGGTGACGGGCGCGCGCTCCTTCTCCAATTCCAGCACGATCGGCCCTTCGGCCGTCTGCAGCGTCACCTGCACGGTGGCGGGCTTGGGCACCTCCGCGGCGGACGACGCCGCGGGCGGAGCGGGAGCCGGCTCCTGCGCAGCCAGCGGAGCTGCAGCCAGGAGCAGGAACGGGACGAATCGCGCGAGCATGGCTTCTCTCTATCGCGGGCACGGCCAGGGAGCCATGCGCCGGGCCCGCCGTTGTCCCTCGTCGAAACGCCAAGGAGCCGCCCCATGTTGCAGCACGTGCCCCACTGGCTTGGCCATCTGCTGCGCGGCCTGCGCGCAGGCGCCGACAAGCTGCTGATCGTGCAGCCGCGGCTGGAGATCGGCGACACCAGCCTTCACCTCACCAGCCCGGCTTTCGCCGATGGCGCACGCCTGCCGCCGCGCTTCACCGCCGACGGCGAGGGCGTGTCGCCGCCGCTCACCTGGACCGATCCGCCGGCGGGAACCGCCGGCTTCGCGCTGGTCGTGGAGGATGCCGACGCGCCCGCGCCCGCACCGCTGGTCCATGCGGTGGTGTGGGGCCTGCCCGCGGAGGAGCGGCGGCTGGCCGAAGGTGCGGTGCAGCGCGACGGCGCCGGCCCGGGCGACGGGCGCGACGTCGGCCGCAACAGCTTCCTCGGCGAGGGCTGGCTGCCCCCCGATCCGCCCACCGGCCACGGCGAGCATGCCTACGCCTTTCAACTGTTCGCGTTGCGCGACGTGCCGGCGCTCGGCCCCAATCCCGGCCGCGCCGAGGTGGGCGATGCGATGCGCGGCCGCGTGCTCGCCGCCGGGCTGCTGATCGGCACCTATTCGCGCGGAGAGGAGCGGATGGTGGGCAGCGCGGGGATGACCGCTCTGGCTTGAATAACAGGGCGTAATCGGGCGCGGGTTCGCTCTCGCGAAGGCGGAAGCCGCCTACCCCGCCAGCTCTCGCGCGGCCTTCTGCAACATTTCGGCGGTCGTTGGGTGGTACCAGGCCTGGTCGGCCAACTCCGCCGCGTCCATGCCCCGATCGATCGCGAGCGCCAGCAGGTGGCCGAGATGCTCGCCGCCCGTCGCCACCACGGTCGCGCCCACCAGCCGCCCGTCGCGGTCCGCATAGACCCGCACCACGCCCTCGCCCTGCCCGTCGATCTGCGATCGGGGATCGTCCGCCACCCGCACCGTAGCGATCCGGGCGTCATCAGGCAGCGCGTCGAAGGCGACTCCGACCTCCACCATCTCGGGGTCGGTGAAGGCGATCGACAGCGCGGGCAGCTGGCGCGGGGCCTCACTGCCCGCGGCGCCGTCGCCCGCGATCCGGCCGCCGCGCGCCGCCTCGTGCAGCACCGGCCGCCACCCGCCCGCGTCGCCCGCCACGAACACCGCCCCGCCGTCGCATGCTCGCGTGCGGGGATCGAAGCGGGGGCTGCCGTCGTTCGCCAACGCGATGCCCGCCTTCTCCAGCGCGAGCCCGTCCAGCGCCGGCGGCAGGCCGGTGGCAGCCAGCACCAGGTCCACCGTCACCCGGCCCTCGGAGGCGCCCGTCCAGGACAGCTCCGCGCGTCCGCCGGCCGGCGCCGCCTGCACCTCCACGCCCAGCCGCAGGTCGAACGCGCGGCCCAGCGCCGCGCGCGCCGCCGCCTCCGCTTCCGGATCAACGAGCTTGCCGACCGCCTCGCCCTGGTCCAGCACCGTCACCGCGACGCCCAGCCGCGCAAAGGCTTGCGCCAGCTCCAGCCCGAGCGGCCCGGCGCCCACCACCGCCATCGCTTCGGGCAGGTCGTCGATCTCGAAGATGGTCTCGTGCGTGCGGACGAGGTCCGCCACCGCCGCAAGCGGCTCGGGCACCGTGGCATGCCCGCCCGTGGTGATCACCACCGCCCGCGCTGCGATCGCGTCGTCCCCCACCGCCAGCTGGCCGGGCCCCGTGAAGCGCGCCGTGCCGCGGATGCGCCGCTCGGCCGGGATGGCGTGATATTCGTCCAGCACCGATTGAAGGAAGCGGTCGCGCTCCGCGCGCACGCGCGCCAGCACCGCGCGCCCATCCACCGCGACCGCGCCCGTCCCGATGCCGAAGCGGCCTGCCGTGCGCGCCGCCTCCGCCGCGCGCGCCGCCGCCAGCAACAGCTTGGAAGGCATGCAGCCGTTGCGCGTGCAGGTGGAGCCGCCCTCCCCCCGCTCGATCAGCAGCACCTCCGCGCCTGCCGCCGTCGCCGCCTTGTAGGCGTGGAGCCCGGCCGTGCCCGCCCCGATCACCGCCACGTCGCATCGTCTCTCGGCCAAGCTCAACTTCTCCAAATTGCGTCCACGCGAACGCGCGGACGCAGAGCGGGGTGCCGGCCGTCAGCCTACCATATTGATCCACATCAATATGCGGTCACACGCCTCTACCACGTCGCACCCGTCCGCGATCACCAGCGCGCCCTCGTCCGCGTCCGGGCGCTCCAGCGTGGCGAGCTGGCTGTCGAGTAGGCCGGGCGGCATAAAGTGCCCCGTCCGCGCCGCCAGCCGCCGTTCCAGCAGGGCAGGCGGCGGATCGAGCAGCACCAGCCGCAATCGCCCGTGCCCCGCGCCCGCGCGCAGGCGGTCGCGATAGCGTCGGCGCAGGGCGGAACAGGCGACCACGCCCGGCCTGTCCGCCGCCGCCTGCGCGCCGATCCAGGCCGCCACCCGCGCCAGCCACGGCGCGCGATCGCGATCGTCGAGCGGCTGGCCCGCCGCCATCTTGGCGCGGTTGGCAGGCGGGTGGAGGTCGTCGCCTTCCAGGAACGGCCAGCCGAGCGCATCCGCGACCGCGCGGCCGACGGCGCTCTTGCCTGCGCCGGACACGCCCGCCACCAGCAGGATCGGTTGACTTGGGCCCACCCGCCGCCTCTACCGCAGGGCCGGAGGAGAGGACCATGGGCCAGTTTGACGGAGAGGTGGCGCTGGTGACGGGCGCGGGCCGCGGCTTCGGCGCGGCGATCGCCGCCCGGCTGGCGGCGGAGGGCGCGGCAGTGGCCCTGCTGTCGCGCAGCCGCGACCAGCTCGAAACGGTGGCGGCGGATATCCGGGCGGCGGGCGGCCAGGCGCTGGCGGTGGCGGCGGACGTGACCGACCCGGTCGACGTGGACCGCGCGGTCGGCGCGGTGGAGGCGGGCCTCGGCCCCGTCACCCAGTTCGTCAACAATGCGGGCGTGGCCGGGCCCTACGGCCCGATCTGGCAGGTCGATCCGGAGGAATGGTGGGCGGCGCAGGCCGTGCATATCCGCGCACCCATGCTGTTCCTCCACCGCCTGCTGCCGGGCATGGTGGCGCGGGGCCAAGGCCGCGCGATCGTGGTGTCCGCCATTGCCAGCCGCATGGTGGCCGCGCACCTCAACGCTTATTGCACGGGCAAGATCGCGCAGAACCGCATCGTGGCGGAGGCCGCGGCCGAACTCGCCGACACGCCCCTCAAGGTGTTCGCCATCGATCCCGGTTTCGTCTTCACGGAGCTCGCGCGCGGCACCATGACGTCGCCCGACGCGCGCCGCTGGCTGCCCGGAATGGTCGGCCGGCTGGAGGCGGCGGCAAAGGATCCCGACAACCAACGCGATCTCGCCCGCTGCGCGCAACGCTGCGTGGACCTGTTCTCGGGCCGCTACGACACGCTTTCGGGCAAATATATGGAGCTGCCCGACGACCTCGACGCCATGGTCCAGCAGGCGGAGGACGCGGCCTAGCCGCCCGTCGCGCGACGTGCCGCCAAGATGGTTAACCCACGGAGGGCCCACGTTAAACGCGATCCGCAGGTCCGCCTTAAGCCCCTAGCCTTAACCACCGCCTCAACAGGTTCACGAGGTGGTTCAGGTGCGTATCTCCCGCTTTTTCGCTGCCCTGGCGCTGGCCTTCACGGCCGTTCCCGCCGCCGCGCAATCGCCGCTGGAGGAGCAGGTGCTCGCCGTGCTCAACATGGCGCGCACCAACCCGCAGGCCTTCGCTCAGACGCTGCGCACCTTCCGCGGCTACTTCCAGAAGACGGCCTATGTCCTGCCCGGCTCCAACGTCCTGAACATGACGGAAGAGGGCGTGGGCGCCGTGGACGAGGCGATTGCGTTCCTTGACCGGCAGAAGCCGCTGAAGCCCGTGTCCACCGGCCTGGTGCTCGCCGCCGCCGCCGCCGACCATGCGGCCGAGCAGGGCGCCGACGGCTCGATCGGCCATGGCAGCGCCGACGGCTCGGGCCCGGCCGAGCGCGTGCAGCGTCGCGGCGGTGGCGACTATGTCGCCGAGGTGATCGAATATGGCGCGATCGACGCGGTGGACGCGGTCCGCCAGCTGATCGTGGACGATGGCGTCGCCGACCGCGGCCACCGCACGGTGCTGTTCGACGCCAGCCTGCGCTTCGCGGGCGTCTCCTGCGGCAAGCACCCGTCCTTCCGCCACATGTGCGTGATCGACCTCGGCGTCACCGGCGACGGCCGCTGGAACGGGCGCATGGAGATGGCGTCCGCCGGCGGCGGCTTCGGCGGCAACTGATCGCAGGCCCGGCGGGACGCGTCCCACCGGTTGTTCGCCTTCCCCGGCCGGGCTACCCGCCCGGCCGATGCGTTTTCCCCTGCCCTGGCACCGGCCCAAGCCGCCGTCCAACGCGGCGGTGCCGGCACTTGCCGCCGGCGGCGCGCGCGCACGCCGGCTGCGCTCGGGCATCCACCTCCGCCGCCTGGGCGGCGTGCCCGTGGCGACCCCGGCCGGCGTTCTGCCCCGGCTGCGCGGCATCGCCGCCATTCGCGGCTTCTGCCTCACCCGCCGCCCGGTTGAGCAGGTGGAGCTTCTGGTGGACGGCCGCGTGGTGCGCATCAGCACCACCGTACCCGGCGACACGGCCGACGCGCGCCGCAAGGCGGTGTTCAACATCTGGCACGACTTCGCCGATGTACCCCCCGGCATCCACCGCGTCACCGTGCGTCCACGCGGCGCGCTCGGCCGCTGGGCGGGGCGGAGCCGGCGCGTGCTGGTGGAGGCAGCGCCCGACGATCCGCCCGCCTCGGACGCGTTCGTCCCGCACGGCCCCGGCGATCCGGAGACCGTGGTGGCGGCGCTGCCCAGCGAGGTCCGTTCCGCCGCGCGCGCCGTGCTGCCCGAACCGGTCCGCACGATCCTGCTCGTGCGCGCGGACCAGCTTGGCGACGTGGCGGTGTCCGTGCCCGCGGTGGCGCACGTCCGCCGCCTGTTCCCCGAGGCGCGGCTGGTCGGCCTGGTCACGGCCGCGGGCGCCGACCTCGCGCGCGCCACCGGCCTGTTCGACGAGCTGGTGGTGGCGGACTTCTCGGGCGCGGACGGCCGGCGGGTGCTCGACGCCTCCGCGCAGGAGGCGCTGCGCCAAACCCTCGCCGCCCACCGCTTCGACCTCGCCGTGGACCTGGGCGAGGGTGCGCAGTCGCGCCTGCTGCTATTGCTGTCGGGCGCGAAATTCCTGTTCGGCTTCCGCCACGGCGACCATCCCTGGCTGTCCGCCGCGTTCGAGCTTAATGGGCGCGATCCCGACAATGCGCTGGAGGTGCTGCCGCCCGCGCGCAAGCTCCTCGCGCTCACCGACGCGCTCGGCCGGATGCGCCACCAGCCGGCCACGATGCTGCCCGCCCCATCGGCCGACCTGCCGTTGCTCGCCAAGTACGGCCTCCGCCCCGGCGAACGCTGGGCGGTGCTCCACACGGGCGCGCGCTTCGCCCCCAGCCGCTGGCCGGGCTTTCCCGCGCTTGCGCAGGCGCTGCTCGACCGCACCGACCTCGACCTGCTGGTGTTCGTGGACGAGGCGTGGGACGGTCCGCGCCACCCGCGGTTGCGCGTGGTGGCGGGCCACCTGCCCTTTCCGGAGTTCGACGCGCTCATCGGCCATGCCGCCCTGTTCGTCGGCAACGATTCCGGCCCCAAGCACCTCGCCGCGCTGCGCGGCACGCCCGTGGTCAGCCTGCACATGGCGCGGCTTAACTGGAACGAATGGGGCCAGGAGGGCGATGGGCTGATCGTCAGCCGGCGTGTGCCCTGCGCCGGCTGCAACGTCGGCGACCAGCCGGACGAATGCGGCCGCGGCTACACCTGCATCCGCGCGATCGAGCCCGAGGAGGTGTTCGCCGCTGCGATGCAGCTGCTGTAGCCGGCTTTTAATTCCCCGCTCCGTTCGTCCTGAGGAGCCGCTGAGCCTGTCGAAGCGGCGTCTCGAAGGACATGAGGTGGCGCTTGTCCTTCGAGACGGGCCTTCGCCTGCGCTCAGTCCCTCCTCAGGACGAACGGGATCGGGTGTGACCGCATGGGCTCACGGCCGCTGCGGCTGAAGCCAGTCGCGGAACGGCCGCCCATAATATTGGTCCAACAGCTCGAACGGCAGCGCCGTCGGCTTCACCGTGGACGCGTTCCACACCATCGCCACGCCGAACCGCTCGGCCGGATCGAAGATGATGTGCGATCGCGATCCGCGCACCGCGCCGCGATGCCAGATCAGGTGGTGCCCTTCATAATCGGATTCGCGGAAGCCCAGCCCGTAGCTGCTGTTCTGCAGCGCGCGGTCATAGTCGCCATTGCCGCGCCGGTCGGTGCGCACGCGCGGCAGGTGCAGCTCCCACAGCAGGGATTGCGGCAGAACCGCGGGCGCGCCGCCCAGCTGCGCGCGCATCCAGATGCCGAGGTCGATGATCGAGGAGGACACGCCGCCCGCCGCCGGCACGCGGAAATAAGCCTCCTGCACCGGCACGGGCGTGCGTCCCGCATGTGGCCGCGCCCAGCTCGCCGCCCCCGTCAGTCCGGCCGACGTCGTGCTGGCGCTGGTCATGCCGAGCGGCCCGAACAAGAGCTGCCGCGCCGCCCGGTCGTAGCTTTCGCCCGTCGCCTTCGCCACCGCCTCGTGCGCCACGTCGAACGCGACATTCTGGTAGGCCCAGCAGGTGCCGGGCGGGCACATGGGGTACAACCCGCCCAGCATCGCCCGGATCGCGGCGGGGTCCTCATTATCTTCCAGCCGGTCGTCATAGGCGTTCTTGACGATGCCGAGCCGGTGCGACAGCGCATCGGCCAGGGTGGCGACGTTCTGGTTGTCCTTGGGCAATTTCAGCGAGGGCGACCAGCGCGACACGGGATCGTCCAGCGAAAGCCGCCCCTGCGCCGCCAGCACCGCCTCCAGCGTCGCCGCCACGCCCTTGGACAACGACGCCCAGCGGAACTGCGTCTGCGCGGTGACGGGCTCGCCCGAGCCGGCCAGCACCTCGCCATAGCCCTTGATGAAGGACAATTGCCCGTCCTCCACCACCGCGATGGCGAGGCCCACCTGGTCGCGCCGCGCCATCAGCTGGCGGATGCGCGCATCCAGCCGCGCATAGTCGATCCGCGTCTTGCGCGGCGACAGCGGCCCCGCCCCCAGCCGCCGCTCCGCGCCCGCCGCCGCCTGCTGCCCGACGCGCACGGGCGCCACTGCCCGGTAATGGCGCACGATCACCAAGAGCTCGACCAGCAGCGCCAGCGCCAGCAGCGCGAGCAGGCTGCGCCGCACCAGCGGCTCGCGCCAGAAATAGCGGCGGGTGCGGGGCGGCGGGGTCACGGGCGGTGGGGGCATCGGCTGCCGTCGCTCTGGATGGAGCCGCCCGGCCCGTCAACGAAACCCCCGCTCCGTTCGCCGCGCGACGAACGGAGCGGGGGACGGGAATCAGTCCGTGTAGCGTGCGCTGGTCTTGGCCCGGACCTCGTCCGCCGTGACGCCCGGCGCCAGCTCCGCCAGCCGGAAGTCGCTGCGGTGGTCGTCGCGCCGGAACACGGCGAGGTCGGTGACGATCATGTCCACCACGTCCTTGCCCGTCAGCGGCAGGGTGCAGGCGGGGATGAACTTCGGCGCGCCGTCCTTGGCCACATGCTCCATGACGACGATGATGCGCTTCACGCCGGCGACGAGGTCCATGGCGCCGCCCATGCCCTTCACCATCTTGCCGGGGATCATCCAATTGGCGATGTCGCCTCCTTCCGACACCTCCATCGCGCCCAGCACGGCCAAGTCGATATGCCCGCCGCGGATCATGGCGAAGCTGTCGGCGGACGAGAAGAAGGAGGTGGACGGCAACGCGCTTACCGTCTGCTTGCCCGCGTTGATCAGGTCGGGATCGACCTCGTCGTCATACGGGAACGGGCCGATGCCGAGCATGCCGTTCTCCGACTGCAAGGTCACCTCCACGCCGGGCGGCACGTGGTTCGCGACCAGCGTCGGGATGCCGATGCCGAGATTGACGTAGAAGCCGTCCTCCAGCTCGCGCGCCGCGCGGGCGGCCATGTCGTCGCGGGTCCAGGGCATGTGGGCCTTTCCTGAGCGTGAAACGCTACCATAAGCGGCAGATGGCGAACTGGTCGAACAATTGCTCGTTCGACACGAGGTAAACACCCTCCATCTGCGTCTGCGCGATGAGAATGCGATCCCAGGGGTCCCGATGCGGTATCGCGAGCAGGCCGCCGCGCTGCGCATGATCGGGAGAGATCGGCAGGAAGGAGAAGCCGCGTCCCGACATCTCGTCCACGAAATGCTCGGCCAGTCGGGCCGTCACCGCCAGCTTGCCGAGCCGGTACTTGGTGGCGATCTCCATCGCGCTGACCGCGCTCACCATCACGTCGTTGGCTGCATCCTCAATGGCGTTCCGCGCCCGCTCCGACAGCCGTTCCGGCGCTTGCGCCGCCCAGATCAGTGCGTGCGTATCAAGCAGCAGGCGCATCGTCGGGCTCCTCGCCCTCGAAGTTCCACAAGGCGAGTTCGTCGGGAGGCAAGGGATCCCAGAAGCCATAGGCGAGCGGGTCGCTGCCGCGCGCATCATCGCGCAGCCAGCCCAATTCGCGCTTGGCCGGCGGCGGCGCGTTGACGGGCACCAGGCGCACCATCGGCTGCTTGCCGCGGGCGATCACCACCTCATCACCAGCCATCGCCTCCGCGATGAGCCGCGACAGATGCGTCTTAGCCTCATGAACCGTAACCGTCGCCATGGCTAAGAGACTTAGCTAAGCCTCCCCGCTCGTCAAGCCGCCCGCGCCCGCGTGGTGCGGAACTCAATCCGCTTGTCGTACGGCCCGCCCGCCACCAGCCGCTTGACGTAGATGCCGGGCAGGTGGACCGCGTCCGGATCGAGGCTGCCCACCGGCACCACCTCCTCGACTTCGGCCACCGTGATGCGCGCGGCCGTCGCCATCGGCTGGTTGAAGTTGCGCGCAGTCTTGCGGAATTGCAGGTTGCCGGCCGTGTCCGCGCGCCAGCCCTTCACGATCGCCAGGTCGGCGAAGATGCCGCGCTCCAGCACGTAGCGCTCGCCGTCGAACTCGCGCACCTCCTTGCCGTCGGCCACGATCGTGCCCACGCCCGTCTTGGTGTAGAAGCCGGGAACGCCCGCGCCGCCCGCGCGGCAGCGTTCGGCCAGCGTCCCCTGCGGGCAGAACTCCACCTCCAGCTCGCCGCTGAGATATTGCCGCTCGAACTCCTTGTTCTCGCCGACATAGGACGAGACCATCTTGGCGATCTGGCGCGTGCGCAGCAGCTTGCCCAGGCCCACGCCATCGATCCCGGCATTGTTGCTGACCACCGTCAGCCCGGTCACGCCCGACGCTTCGATCGCGTCGATCAGCCGTTCGGGGATGCCGCACAGGCCGAAGCCGCCCGCGCAGATGGTCATGCCGTCGTGGAGCAGCCCGGCCAGCGCCGCCGCCGCATCCGGATAAAGCTTGTCGGCCATGCCTGCCTCCCTATTGCGGCCACCCCGATAGGGACGGCGCCGGCCGGGGGCAACGATCCGCTTTCCCGCGTCGGATGGCGCGGCTAGGTCCACGCGCCCATGTCCGATCCGCGCCCGATCCTCTTGTTCGATTCCGGCGTGGGCGGCCTGTCGGTGCTGGACGCGTTGCGCGCGGCGCTGCCCCGGGCGCCGCTGGTCTATGCCGCCGACAATGCCG
>Ga0325400_1001735_pt1 | contig 18355 bp, 7 predicted proteins | sample PopdelMetagenome_2_FD_205662 | JGI IMG/M metagenome (GOLD analysis project Ga0325400, IMG submission 205662) | Populus deltoides microbial communities from Bellville, Georgia, United States - Xylem-PdKOR-R1 | ecosystem: Host-associated > Plants > Phyllosphere > Stem > Wood/Secondary xylem... | reverse complement strand
ACTACTTGTGCACCTCTCTTTTACTTTATTATATTTTCCACTGACAATGATATATCAGTACAATGGTATTTATGCTTTGTTTCCTTTTCCCAGATGAAGGTTGGTGTTGCCTTTTAACCCCACAAAAAAAAAAAAATAATAATAATAATAAAATCAATGAATATTGCTAAAAGAGAATAAAAACTACCGTAAAGGGTCCTCAAATTCCCATGACTTCTCAAGCTCGTGATGCATGCACGTTTTGTTCTTCAAATCAATTAAGGGGAAATATAATATTAGTGAATGGATATACAGCTAGATTTTTTTTTTCTTTTTTAATATATATGATGCATTTTTCAACGAGGGATGTAGTAATTACATAGTTATATATATAGTTTCTTTTGGAAATTATTAATTAATATATTGATTCGAAGTTATAAATATTTAGATATGATTACAAAAAGAATATTTGTATATATTTGGCTCGTGAAAAAAAAACCATACATTTTCAAGGAATCAATTCTTGTTTTAAATATTATCTTCTTATGAAATATTGATAAAGGTGGTATTTAATTAAATTCCACACACACACACACATATATATATATATATATCACCCCCTTTTGTTTTGTGCATACCATTAAAATAAAAAAAACTCATTCATGTATGCTAACAAAGCAAACCTATTAAAAATTTAAAATCTAAATCAATACAGATTAAAAAAAAAACCTATTTAATCTAAGTAAAAGACCTGTATTGATGACCCAATTAACCTGGACTTGATTTTTTTACAACTCAGCTTTCAACTTTCATCTTGTTAATTTTTTTTTTATTTTTTTAATTCAACCTTCTTTAGATTTGGGCAACTTATTTCAGCCACACACACACACACACACACCCCATTTTGATTTTCTTTTCCTGGAAGAAGGGGCAGTGGCAAACATGGAGCACTGTTCTTGAGTCGTGCACATGTAGGTAAGGGCTAAATAAAACCATGGAAGCTGAGAGGGAGGTTGTCAGTTTACTGTGACAGATAGGTTTCTTGCTTTACATGAGAAGTCTACGTGAAGAAATATAATTATATTTGGTTGGATAATATTGACTGTTAATATATGTATTAATTATTACTCCATTTTATCTCTTTTCTTCTTCATTTTTTCAATATTTAAGGAGTTTATATGTATATATATTAGCTTTGTGCACACTCTAGGTCGACATTGGAGCTGAAATCTCTCCCTCTCCAAGAGGTGGTGAAATGGCACTCACAAATCAGATTGCCCCATCTCCACTCAACCCTAACTAGCCATGATTAATCTTTGATTTTCTTTCTTTTTTAATTTTTATTAATCCTTAAACTTGTTTCAAGAAAACAATGGTGCCTTTAGAAAGAGAGTAAAAAAGACCCTAAAACTACATTTATTGTCCTACAAGTTTTCATACGCATCCATTTCCATGAGCTCACACAACCAAACTTAAGATCCAAGCAACCCTAAATTTTTCCCTTTCTTTGCAACAAATTACTACTACATTTTTAGAAATTACACTATATTTGGATTTTTTAGGTGTAGCTTTGTCTCTCTTGAGAAATTAAGGACAAGGAGGGGAGAGGGTAGCGTGCAATGTGCATGTGTTCTCTCATGCAAAAGTGGAGGAGAATTTAATTCCTTCCCTACCCTAAAGATTAAGTACCATTTCTTGAAGAGAGACAATACATGCTTTAGAAGAGACAAATTGCTTTTTCCCTTCTTTTCTTTTAAGCCCTTTGTCTCTCTCTCTCTCTCTCTCACATCATTCATGGTCCTTGTTTATTTTGGAGTAGCAGTAGTGGAGGGAGAGGGCTAGCAAGGAGAGGTCTTTCTTTCTGTTGTGGAATATGTGGGCATAAGAGGAAACCTAAGGAAATGACTTGGTGCAATGACTGCAACGATGTGCAAACAATTGAAAGAAGCTCACCTCCACCTTGTAACGCAAGTGTTATTGCTCAAAGACACAAAGAATGTTTGATCAGGAGTTGCCCTTCATGTGGGCACCAAATGAAATGCCAAGACCAGGTTTTTCTTTTTCCTTTTTTGCTTCATGTATAGTACTTGTGTGCTTGGAATACCTTAACTATAATAGTTTATGATATAATGTTTGCATAGGCAAGAATTCATGACTTGCCTGGGCTACCAGCCGGAGTGAAGTTTGACCCGACTGATCTAGAGCTGCTTGAGCATTTGGAGGGGAAGGTGAAGTCTGATACGTGTAAGGTTCACCCTCTGATTGATGAGTTCATCCCTACAATTGATGGAGAGAATGGGATTTGCTATACACACCCAGAAAAGTTACCAGGTGACATTCCAGGGATACCAATACAACAGTTTTTAGCTAGTTCATAATACCATCCAATTTGATTTACATGCTTGAGTGTTTGCATGCAACTGAAGAGGCCATTTATCATGAGGCCTTGCGTTGTTTGAGAAACTAACCCACAATGCTGTTAGGGAAAAACAATGTAGAGGTTGCCATATTTGAAGATAATAAATTCTTCGTGATCTTAGATTCAATGAGGATCACCATGCCTTCTTTCACCTACTCTCTTCTCCTTTGAAGCACCAACCAAAAACTTTATGGTATAGCATTTGCCATTAGATCCTAGAAGAAACCCACCACCTAACGTTTGTATATTTGTTAGTATTTGCTTTTAGACATGAAGAAACCCCCCAACCAACCCTAGACATAAAAGATATATAATTCGTAGCTAGAAGGATTAGCTTTCCAATGATGGTAATATTATAGCTTATTAGGCCCAAAAATGACTTTTCCCTCATGCATGCTTATGAAAATCTTTCTTTTTTTAACATGTATTAACGTTGTTTGAATTAAGACCTGTTGGCCTATTGTGATCACCATGCAGGAGTGAGCAAAGATGGGCTAATTCGCCACTTCTTCCATCGACCATCAAAGGCATACACAACTGGAACAAGAAAGAGGAGAAAGGTACACACAGACACAGAAGGTGGTGAGACTAGATGGCACAAAACAGGCAAGACTAGGCCAGTTGTTGTTGTTGGAAAAGTGAAAGGGTATAAGAAGATACTAGTGCTTTACACCAACTATGGGAAGCAAAGGAAGCCAGAGAAAACAAATTGGGTAATGCATCAATACCATCTTGGAAACAATGAAGAAGAGAAAGATGGAGAGCTTGTTGTTTCAAAAGTTTTCTACCAAACACAACCTAGACAATGTGGTTCACTCATCAAGGATTCTGTTCCAGTTCCTTCAAAATCGAAGGTACAAAGTAGTGGACATGAGGGCTCTAACCTTAAGAACAGTACCCCTCTTGTCGAGTACTATAATCCTTCCTTTATATCCTTTGACCAAAGTGGACAAAATAGATCAACGAACCCTAACCCTCCTCAACAACTACTTCCCCATTTTGCACTTCATGATGGATCTTCTCTTATCCCTTGAAAAATAAAGAAATGGGAAAGTAAGGCTGCAATCATTGAGCCTTGGTGAAATAAATTAATATATACATATATAAAAACGTAGGAGAGGCCAAAAGGCAGGATACATTGAGAAGAATAAAGGAGCTGGATTCTTCAGGGGTTAGAGAATTGAAGTTTTTGGCTACTTTAATTCCTTTCTTCTTCTTCTTCTTCTTCTTCTTCTTCTTCTTTCACAGCTTCTTTTGTAATTCATGCTTTGTACTGCACTGTGACATTGATGTAAAATTCACATGGGTCCTAACACTTTTTCTATGAGAGAATGTTAACTTTGGAACTGTACAAAGATCGATGATTCTTCAACCACACGCGCGCGCGCGCACGCACACTTTGTTTTGTAAAATCTTCGTAATGATTACTCCTCAAAATAAGAATGCAGCTCCCTTTCTCCCATGCTGCCTTGTGATTATTTGTTTATGCCCTCACAAATTATGTAAACTGTTAGATTGATCATGGTAACTAGTTGAACAGCTAGTCCATTAGTCTTATATATGCAGAGTACAATAGGCATTTCTAGCTTGTTTTTGACACGGTTAACTCCGTTCAAGATATTAACCCGATATATAATCTAATAAAACCCATTTATATCGACACAAAGGTAAAAAAAACAAAATGCTGTTGTTTTAATTACAAGTCAGTATTTTGAAACAAGGAGAAAATCATGGAAAAACTTCTACCAAATTGACCGAATTTCCGGTCGGTGCTGGCTAGCTTAGATGATAAAATTTTGTGGTTATCAAGTGTTCTAAAGTTTCAATTCGATTACACTAGCAAAGGAAGAGCTTTAAGGAAGAGAGGCTGATCACTGTGTGTAACCTTAATCCATTATACCTTGACTGTCCTAGCTACACCAAGTGCTCAAGGGAGGAACCCTCCGAGTGGGATCTGTTTTCACCAGCATGTAAATTTAATTAATTAGTTGATTGGCACCCATCATACCTGACTTACTACAGGATCAACAGCCAAATAAATAAACCACATGTAAAAGGGCTTCAACAGCCCAACTTCAACAAAATTAATAGGTCCATCTCAGTGCCATATACAGATATTGATCCATGGAGTTTGTCAAGTGATTTGTGATTTCTTCTAATATGAACTACTGTCTTATTTGTTTTACATAGTCAAGTCAATCCACAAAAAAGTTGGTTAAGAGAGTGGATTGGTGTTACTTCTTGTTATAACTTCATTTAATAGTTTAATAGTTTAAGTTTTATATTTCTAATGGTTTTTTTTATTGATATAATATTCTAACTAAACGATCAGTAGTTTAAATCTCATAATTTTATTTTACCTAATTAAATTAATAAAATTAAGTATAATAATGGTGGATAATACATGTAAATTTCAAGTTTAAAAGATTTTCATTAAAAAAGGCACATTGAAGAGTAATATGAAATCATTCTTATTAGAGCTTTATCGAAAGTAGTTTAAATTAATTTTTGAGTTAAGATGATTCTTTAAACCTTTATTTTTAGAATAAATCTTTTGTACAGAGCATAAACATTTTTTTCCTGAGGCTTTTTGGATCAAGCAAATCTACACCAAAACCAAGCTCAATGAGCACATGTAATATCTTCAGCATAGTTAACTTGGTATAAGCCCTGGTTAGTCGTCAGAACCTGTAAAATATAATTCTGACTTAACTATCATAAATAAAATAAATTTATAGTATAGTAGTGAAAACCAGGTCGAGCATAAAAGAAATTTCGTTTAATCTTTCTACAATATACTGGAAAAAAGGGGATTCGAATAAAAAATTAAAGAAACAAAATTCTGAAAATAAAAATAATAAATTGATATGTCGTTAATTCAGATCAAGTGTCCATATATCCATTCCTATAAATATGTTGATCATCAAAGTAAAATAAATATTCTTTCACGCCAAGCAAATAAATTTGATATCCCTTAAAGCCGAGGAAAATCGATGAGATTATGAGAAAATTAATTACACGAAGCTCTCTAATCAATTTCTTACCATCAAGTGAATTTAACATTGAAAACAATTCTCATTCACTCGACAGTAGTCTGTGCATTTATTCTAAGCAAACATTCAAAAACTTGACAATTTAACTTAATTTATTCTTCTCTAATAAATCAAGATGAAAGTTGCAGCAATCAAATTAATTTTTTTGCTTCTTACTCTAAACCCTAACAAAAATTACAGATTGAAAAAAACTAGAAAGCATACGTACCATCTCAAAACAATTCAATAAGCTTGATTAACAATTAATAGCATAATTCTGAATAAGAAAAAAAATAAATACTTGAATCTGAAAGAATTACAATGATAACGTTACTTCTCACAACTTGCTAATGGAGATTATGTGTATTCCTCCTGAACCGAAATTAAAAATTAGTTCATAATTGCTGGAAAATTAACAAAAACAGAGAAGAAAAGAATGTTGTAGAGCTCCTATTTTAGTTGTGTTCTATTTTATTTATTCTCTTATTTAGCTGCCAAAATTTTTTTAGAATTCTTAGGCTAATTAGAAGTTTTTATGCTGCTTAACTCCTTATTTCTTTATTTGGTCCTTAAGACTGGTTAAATCCGTCATAATTTGTGTTGAAAACGGACTCTGCTGTTGTCACAATTCTACTATAATTCTAATACTGCTGCAACTTATACTTTGTTTTTGACTTGCTTTCTTGCAATATCCAACCATCCCAGCCATATTCTTTCATTCATGGCATGTTAGAAGCTTGATTTGCACATTTTTTGGATCCTAAAACTCATTGTTTCTATGTGAGACTCTTAGCCATAGTGCGATGCTTGAAACTGTTAGTTTTCTCATCAGATCATGAGACCAATCTTGTCCTTCAGATTGTGTCTAAATTTTCACCTTCAAAACAATCTTATCTGACTTAAAATCCTTCATAAAAGTTGTGTTCCTGCATGTGTAGATGATTTTGAGCTTTTGAATCACATGATTTCAATGTTTGAGGCTCAAGATATGCTTGTTTGAATATATAACGTGAAAGTAGAGAATCCTGCCGCAAAGAGAATTTTGGCCTAATTTTGTAAGTCTGATTAGAGGTTCAAATAAACTCAGATTTCTGTTGATAATATTTTCCTGAAAAGCTTAATATGTATACTTTAACTTTTACCTAGCTCACGTTTACATTCTGAAATTAAAACTCGGTGAAAAACCTATTACAAGAAGTAAGGTCCGAAACATGAAATTCAGAAATTCTTATCTTTTAATAATTATTCACAAAGTCTTCTAGACATGCCAAACTCATAAGAATAACTTCTAATAAGCTTTCATAAGCTGAAAATACATTAAAAAGCATTGTGAATAAAAACACGTATATTTTACTATTATTAATCCCCTGAACCAGCCTTTCAATATTCATCGTCTTTGTTAGATTTGAAATCAGAATTCTCAACTTCTGCTGTGCATTTTTGCAGGGCGATGGTGCTCTTGGATCTTTTTGGTTCTCTGGCTATTGCTTCAGCAATATCTATATCCTGTACAGAATCTGATCCCACATTCAGAACTTCTTGCCTAGAACGTTTCCCACAAGCATTGGTTTTCTTCTCAGAACTCAACAGAGTTTCATCTGAATGGTCAGGAGAAAACTACACCTGAGGAAAAATTAGCTTTCTCTGCTGCAGCTCTACCTGTAAAGAAGGCCCATTTCCCATTATGTTTGCCACTTGCATTGAGCTAAATACATTTCATTTTCAATGACTCTACCTCTTGATCTCTCTCTTTAACCATAGCTTCTAGTAAAGCAACTCTTGTTATAGCATCAACTTCTGATGCACGCAACCTGTCGACTTCACTGGTAAGATCCACCTTTTGTCTCTCCAAGACTTCAATCTTCTTTTGTGCATTTTCAATCTGGACAAGTCATTCTATTGTGAACTGAGAAGCATCCCTCTTTGCAATTTCAGCAGCCAGCACTTCTAATTGTGCTGTTTCAACAAACTTATTTGCCACCTTAACTTCCTCTTCCGAGACTTTACACCTTTCATGTGCTTCCTCAAACCTTTTTAACTCAGTGAGGTACTTCTGCTTCAATTGGGTTCTGTCCTGTATCAGTATCTCAGCCTTCCTCTCCAATGCTCGAGCAGCAGATTTGACAGATTCCTACTTATAAGCCAAGTCCTTGACTTTAATCCTCAGAGCTGATGATTTCAAATCATATCTCCATCTCTTCTTGAGCAGCCTGCATATGCAGATGAAGCATCCAAAATACATGTGAAAAGACATAAAACTGTTTTCTGCAAGCTTCTTGAAATTAAAGGCTACTATATGATAGTAATCAGCAAATTACAGAAGGTTATACATACAGACCCTCAAATCCAAACTCAAAGTGCCTGATTTTTGCTCTCATGCTAAGCCTAAGCATTTTCCTATTCTTAGGACAAGTGTCTGTACGTAATCCTTGGCTTCTTCTCTCTTTCGTCTTCTGTAGTTTTACAGGATGTTAGTTGTGTGTGAGTATGATTTGGATTTAATGAAAAGTTAAGATCAGAGAGCAGATTGTTCTGCTATGCAGTGCAACAATTACAACACAGTCGTATCCAATGAAAATGCATACACAGATACCAAAGATGTATAAAACTAGCAGCCACACACAGCTAGACTACTGTTTCTACAACCAAAGTATTATGATTTCTTCTCTTCTCTTCTTTTGTAGATTTTCGACGACGTCTAGGGTTTTTTCCTCAAGCCTTTTTCGTTCAACACCTTTCTTGATTTTCCTTTCAATCCTAATTAATCTTGTTTCAGGCCACGTCATTAACCCGTTCTTCAACTCTTTTCCTTATTCCATGTCTCTTCATATTTTCGTTTCCATTCCAAGATTCCTGCTCTGCAGAATCCAGTATTCCAAGTGAACTAGAATTACTCCCCTCCAATGAGCAGCATTTCCTCCCCAGATCAGTTATACAGCTCTTGTAATATTCAGAGACCTTATTCAAGTCATTTGTAGCATCTTCATTAATTTTGGAATTCAATTTTGAATTTCTCACTGGTTTGCAACTGCTCATGAAGCACTTGAATCTTCTTTTCAATCGAGCAGCATTTCAAGGTAAGGCTTCATCAATCAGCTTCTTGGCATGATGGAGTGTAGGACCCTGCAAACTGGACACAACAACTCTAGATGTAAGCTGAGACACATGAAAATGTTCCGCAGGTGGATCATAGTTTAGAGAAATAGTTGGCATCTGCCAGAGCCTCAGAAAACTACATAGCTTATCAGCATGAAAAGGCATAAAACCCTCGAGGCAGAAAACTGATATAGAGGTAGGACTCAAAGTTAAGAAAATCTTGAAGATATTATCTAGAATTATGTTATAGAAAAGATATTAGATTATACTAATCTTATCATTAAAAAAAGGATAATATAAAAATAAAAATTATTTTCCAGTTCATAATCAACATTAGCTTATTTTCCATATCCAAAAATAATTCATTTTCTTGGTGATTTTTTTCCCGAACTTATGTTGAACCGAAACTCAGGATAATAGGCCATAGGATGCAGAGAACCAGACTCTTTGGAAAGTTGGACAAGGTGACTGTGACTCACGGCTAGGACAGCCCTTTGTTGGCTAGGTAGTGGCTATTACTACATGGCATTTCCTCTTCTTTTTTGTAATAAAATGTAGAGAGCTGGCCATTAACCCTATAAAATAAGTTGGAGTGAAGAGATACTCTTAAGTCCAGACTCCTAATTTGTGATGAAGCTGTAGACAGAGCCCTCTATGTGTTGTCAAGTGAAACGGGATGTTTTGTCCCCATTCCTTGTTCAAAGAAGCTGTTCCACGGACCATTGAAGAGATCATTTTCTAGAAATTGTAAGAAATATGAGCTCATATCATACATGATGACTATTAAGTCTATCAGGATTTTATTAAGTGCAGAGTTATTCAAGAAGAAAGTTCTGATAGATCAAATACTAGCGAGGCTATCATAGACCAGTCAAGAGAACAATCTCTTTGTCTAGCAGTTGCAGTTCCTATTGATCTGCTGAATAAAGAGATTGGATTTTTATAAAATTATCACAGGAAATATAAATATTTAATAGAATAATACTGTTTGAAAAAAAAAATAATAATATAATTTAGTCGTATCACATTTTTAAAATGCGATAACTATATTGTCATATATTTAAAAATAATAATATTTGATAAATATCATGTTTATGAAGTATAATATTTGATAAAAAAATTTTAAATTTTTTTAACGCTAATCGCTAAAGAAAGTGATATTCTACTGTTTGAAAAACACCATTCCCCACAAGAGCAGGAGCAGCCATCTTTTTGGCCCATCAAACTTGACCCTCTGAGCAGAATGCCAATCAGAACTTGCACTTGTGGGACCAACACCTTAAATGTACAAGAAGCACTGTCCCCAACCCAAGAAGCCTATAAAAGGGACACAGATTGTCCTTCCTATCCACATAGCCTCTTGTGACACACCTTTCTTAAGCTACACTGTCCAGAAACACCTAAAGACATGAATTCCCATTTACACCACCAATCACAGAGCCATGGCAACCATGCTCTGAAACCCAGAAAGAAAAGGCTTGCTAGAGACCAACTTAGGCTCCTGGAAACAAGTTTCAATGCCAACCAGACGCTGAGAGCAGAACACAAGATCGAGCTTGCCAGCCAACTAGGCCTGACATCAAGACAAGTTGAAATATGGTATCAAAATAGAAGAGCCAGAAACAAAATTAATGCCATTGAGCATGACTACAAGAATGTCCAGCTAGAGCTAGGTAATGTAATGACAGAAAACACCAGGCTCGAGAAGCAAGTTAGCACGCTTAAATATGAGCTGAACAAGGTTCAGCAAATGATACTTTTTGGATCAACCACATCTGCTTCAGCTCTCGCTTCTGTTTCAGGATATAGCGATGAGCAGGCCAACTCAACCTCTCCAGGAAACATGATCTGTAATTGGAGAGATGCTGGAAATGATGAAATCTTTCCTGTAGAAGAGCTATATACTTGTTTGACAGGCTCTGGCACTCAGTTATGGCCTCTTAGCTGAATCAGAGGATAATTGACAGTAGAATTTAGAACTTTTGAAGTTCTTCCTGCTAAAATTAGGTTGTTTGTATTTCATGGTCAAGCCAAGAAATTTTATTCAATGTTGAAGCTTAAGACAAGTAGATTACCAGTAAGAAATTATGAATTGTTCCACTAGCAAGTACAATTTGATTCCCAACCATGCAATTTTTACTCCAGTGACATGCCAAAAAGCAAACAAAGCAGAGAATTAAGCAAGAATAATTTTTTATTTTTCCTGAGGGATGCAGACTGGCAATTCAGATGAGACCAAGTGGGAATTTTGTAATTTTACAGAACTAAGAATGCAAGCACAAGATTTCAAACACATCACAGATTGCAGCTCAAGACAAAATCTTCAAGTTCAACTGAAAGTACAGGTTTAAGTACCTGTATTCTTCAACTGATATATATATATATATAACACCCATTTCTTTCATGATTAGTGGCCGGGCTTATTTCCTTCATGACAGGATTTGGGTATATGCATGCACTTCACATTCTGATAGCCTGGAATCTTGAATTGAAAAACTTGGCCAACTGGAGGTGTCCATAATGCCTAATTGTCTGAGTCAAATAGGGTCCCGCATGTTTAATTTCTTCCTTCAGCACTTGTATAGAGACATAACAAAGTCCAATCAGTTTGACATTAAAAGTAGTGCACTTGCTTCAGGCTGCAGCAAGTTGTTCTGCAATTTGAGTAAGAAATTAAGTTACATCACCAATCAAAGGCAAGCTTGACAAACAAAAATCTGTAGCAAGATTCAGCTCAAGCAAGTCGTAAACTGACCTAAATAAGGCCAGTCCAACTCAAACTTATAATAATGTGTAGAGGAACACACAAGTATCGAACAAAAATAACTAGAAAAAATTACTCAGAATTCTAAATTTGAAGGAAAAGTAGAGGCCCACTTCCGAGGAAGAAAAGGATTACAGATGACAAACACTCACTCCTATTTCGTGCTATTATTCATTGAAAGTTAAAAAAGTGACCAGAGCATGAACCCTGAACTAAAAAACAAGAACATATCCCAATCATCAGACAAGAAGGGGACTTGACAAGACTCGTTGAAAACATCAGGTTAATGCTAAATTATCCTATTCCACCACTAAATAATTTACACATGCAGAAATCACAGATCAACTAGCAATGACCATCAATAAGCGACGCAGAGAAAATATTGTAACAGCTTTTGGCATTATGTGTAGACACACAATTCTCCTGTTATATTAGAAGCTCAAGATTTCAAGGTGCTGCGTGTTGTTCAGGAAAAGGATCATACCAGACCAAATGCAAGAACCCTTAGCAGAAAGCAACACATATCCTGATTCCCAGACACGAAAGGATCTTGAAAAGACTGGTTGATATCACCTACTGTAGTACTGAATAATAAAATACAAGCAAGAATCTCAAATTAATTAGCAATGACCATCCATAAAACACTGCCAATCAAATAATATAATCTTGTCCATAGTGGTGGGCGTTACTTGTGGGAACACAATTCTCGTGTTAGATTATAAGTTCAAGATTTCAAGATATTGCTAGCTCAAGTAGCAAAACAATCGCCAATATGAAGAATTCAATACTAATAATAGTCAGATAAGTCTACTAAGTTTTCGCATGAAGAAAAAAAATACTCTGAATTATTCTAACATTCCCAACGATGAACACAGATCGTCCATTCGGGTTGTTCATCATTTACAACATTTTCTTGCATTAAATAGACTGTGGGGCAGAAGATGTCATCTTGCTATTAATGCTCCTAATTCTCCATAAATTAAATTTGTCTTAGTTGTGCTTCTAGAGTGCCAAGTCTGAAATCCTAACTTTCAAGACCAAAGTACCCACCAGGTACATTCTAATCAATCCAGAACACATGGAGTGAACATCCTGTACAGTAACGAAAGAATCTGATGCTAACTGTGAACTGCAAATTCACATGACAGGCATGCTTGCTCATGCACAAGCACACAGACAGGTATATGCATATGTGTGTGAGCATCTGCACGTACAGGGTTGTCGAAATGACCTTTAAGAGTTTTACCCCAGCCAGGGAATTAATAAATCATTCTTTCCCTCTCAGATCAAGCTTGAACCATACAAGCAACAAGCTTATATTCACCACTTGAGAGTTGTTTATCCCGACCCCAGAATCGATAACTCATTGTTTCCAACTTAGAGCAAGTTAATCCACAAAAGCAACATGCTTTAACACACAAATCGTCTACAATAAACACAACTTCTTACACCTCCATAAACCAACAATCCAAACACAAAACATTTACAGCCTCAATAAAAAATACCGAAACTTTCAATTCAAGAAACAAATAAGTTCACATATTACAGCCCTACTTTCAAGTTTCAAGCCACCAAAAAATAAAACCCAATAATTGATGTTATATGAAATAGGCCAAAAGGAAAGTAACAATTTAATCCTTTTCCATCATGAAAGAGGGACGAAGTCAAACTAAAAACTAAGCAATAAAATTCTAAAAGCACAAAACATTTTACACGTCCCAAGAACTAACCATTATGAAAATCGTTGCGAAGCAGGATTAAATCATACTGGTCCTCAATACTAAACTAAAGCAAACATGAGGGTAAAAACTCAAGCATTATATGGATGCATGTTCTTGATTCCTATTCTCTTTGAAAAAAAGAAAAGAATAGAACAGTTAAACACTGAGCTGTAGATGGTGTGTCTATAGAGAACCAAAAGTCCCTCTTGACATCAGGAATTGACTAAATACAATGCTCCATTATGAATGGGAGAAATAGAGAGAGATGGATACAAATATGAGTAATAAAGAGGTAGGGGCCTCCAGTGACACATGAAATCTCAAATTTCACGTGGCTGCAGTGCTTCTCCCAAGAGCAAGAGGCAGCACCCCTCAAGATTTAAGAATAAAAGCAGTAAAGTAACAACTAGTGTTTCAAAGGGTCTGCCACCAATTAATAAGTACCAAACCCGATCACGAGAGAACTTTGAAGATGAAGAGATAGGCTGTTAGTCTCATTGTTTTTTCTCTTTAAACTTACAGCACCTATTTTGCATCATAATTCTGCTGCTTAGGCACTAACTTTTAAATTTCTTTGCTATGCAGCCAAACACTCCAAAGAGAGATGAGAAAAACAATTAGTAAAATCGCTTCAGATGGGGCAACTGAACATCCGACTTCCTAAACTATGGGTAAACAATATGTAAATGTGCTTAGAGATCAAACATATTTTTGAAGAATGGTCCACTTGAATACTTGCCAAATCACAGAACGTTCAAATAAAGAACTTCAGCACAATAATCCTCCCCAGACATTAGACTCAGATCTAGGAGTAGGCTCTCCTCAACATTCTGGTCTAGTAGTTGACTAAGTTTGCGACGCTCCCTTAGAAAGTTTTAGTATTCATTTCCCCTGCAAACTGATCTATAGGGTGCGGTGCTACCCTCGTACAATCATGCAATTATTAGCACACCTCACTTCGCTTTACACAATGATCTGTGGCGGGGAAACTAATCCGAACCTAAATATTGTCAGAAAAAAGAGAGATAGAAGGCTGAATCTCCCAAGTATTAAGAAACCGGATTGATAGATGATCCACTGTCTCCCAGCTCTCTTTCACATATAAATCCATAAATACAAAAAATGTGAGCTTTATAATTTTTCAATCCTCCAATTGACATACCAACAATAATATGTAGGCTATTCTATCCCAACACATCCAAGATTACACAAAAGTATCAAAACATTTAGTCCAAGAAACAAACTTTACAAAGTAGCTATATAGAGTTTCAAGCCACAAATTAGAAGGCAACAAAGTAACTCCAAAAATCCTCAATTTCTCCGCTCACCATTACTGAGTTCATACCCATTTCAACATATAAAAGTCACACTCAAACCATAAACACAAAAATCTACTCCAGAGAGTAGATTACATGATCCAACCCGGCTTACAATCCCAATCCCTCCCTGGAAGCCTCCACTAAACGCCTAGATTACATGATCCAGTTCCCCGACCGAAAACTCTCCAATAACAACAGTAATTATAACTCTACCAACAACGAAAGTGTTTCCACAGGCACAAAACTCCGGCTTTACCAGAATTCATTGGCAATAATATTTGATTGAAAGCAAAATAGAACATGAACAACAACCAAAATCCTGCTTCTGCTGCGGTGTTAGGAGCGAAGTGTCGTTTTTTTTTTTGGTAGTGTGACGCGTGCTTACGAAGGATATTCGGTTGAGCTGCGGTGAAGGTTTTTTTTTTTTTTTTTTTTATAGATAATTACGCCTAAACTTTCAAAAAAAAAAAACTGTGTTTTCTCTTATCAATTTTAATTTTTATTATTTTAATTATTGTTTATTTAATTTTTAAATCTTTTTAGAGTTTAAAATTTTCTCAATTTTATTCCTGCATATTTTATTAAATTTAATTTTTTGAACCGGTTTGGTCCTTCTAATTTTAATTACTTTATTTCTGCACTTTATACTTTTCTTGATTATTTTTTTCTTGCAATTTCATCCATTTCTATTTTATTGTATTTATTTTTTAATTCATTTTTTGTTTGATTGTTATATTCTTATTATTTTCTTGATTTATCTTTTTTTTCAATTTTACCCCTTAATATTTAATTTCATTTGGTTTTCTATCTGGTTTTGGTCTTTGTTTTTTCAATAACTTTTTTTTAATTATTTTCTTAGTTTTTTTTTTTATAATTTAGCCTCTAATTATCTTTTTTTTATATATATTTTTTATACCATATTTGATCTGCATTGTTTTGGTTTTAAATTTTTTTATGGTTGAGTATTTTACTTTATTATTTTTTTTTATGGTTGCCTTCCAGCAAGACAATTTTTTTAAAAAAATTAATTTTTTTAAAAAAAATCATAATTTACCATTTGATTATTAAGACCTTAACTTCATTGTGTGTTGCTTTTTTTGTTGTTGTTGAATTATCAAAGTCTCATATTCTGTATAATAAGTTAGTCAAGTTAACCATGATTGTCCTAAATTTTTTTTTCTCAGTTTTTTTTTTATAATTTTATATTTTGACGTTAAATTATTAACCCTTGAGCTATGTGATTTTTTTTATTTTTTTGGGTTACGGGTGCGTGTTAATTAAGTTAACTAAGGTTAGCTTGCATGTTCTCACTCAATATTTTTTATTTAACTTTGGTTTTTTTTGCTAGGTCTTTCTTTTGAAAGTTCAATTTTTTTTATCCCAATCTCATGTTGTAAATGACAGGTTAGTCAAATTAACTCAGGTTGTCTTGATTTGTTTTCCTTATTTTTTTATGACTTTAGTTTTTTTTTAATTTCATCATTTTACATAAAATTATTTGCCTTTAAGCTTTGTCATTTTTTGCTTCTCTTTCTGCTTCGTTATTTGGAGAGCGGAGTGTCAAGCTAACTCAGGTTTTTTTTTCCTTTATTTTTTATGAATTTTTTTTTTCTTTTCAATTTCATCATTTTTCAATAAATTATTAACCCTTAAACTTTGTCATTTTTTTACTTTTCTTTATGTTTGGTTATTCTGAGAGCGGGTTGGCTCAGGGTTTTTATAACCTTTTTTTTATTATTGAACATTGGTTTTTTTTACTAGGTCATCCTTTTGATATTCTTTTTTATCTCGATCTCATATCATGGGTTGTTAGTTTGTCAAGTTACCCTGAGTTGACTCGGGTTTTCTTCCTTGTTGCTATATTTTTTGATGTTTTTTTTTTCATCTTTGACATTAGGCCTTGAACTTTTCATTTTTTTTTGCGGGTTCTTTCGATCTCACATCCCGGGTTGCAGTTTTAGTGAATTTAATCCGAGTTGTCTTGAATTATTGTCATCTAAACATCCTTTTTTAGTGTTGAAAAAAGTTTGGCTAGACCCGCGACGTAGCACAGATCACCTATCTAGTTTGATCTAATTAAAAATTTGGGTTGATTCGTTGACTTGGTTAAAACCCAAGCGTCAAACTATAAATTTTTTAATTTATTTCTTTCAAAATAATATCATTTTACTTAAAAAATAATAATTAAAATCAACTCTCTTGATTCATAATTCAAGTCATGTCTCGGATTGATTTCAGATGGGTTTTATAACTATAGCTTAAGGTTAAGGTGGTTGGTTCTTCTTGTTGGGTTTTTGGGAGTGGTTGATTGGCTTTGGGCTTAGAGTTGATAGGGGTTTGAAAATTCTAGTTGGTCCTCGGCTATGTAAAGTGTCACGAACAAGATGGGTACAGGAATTTGAGTTGTCTAGCCCAATTGCCTTATATTTAGTTGCCCGCTTGGAACAATATTTCTTAAAAATAATTTGTTTTATTTAAAATTAATTTTTTTTAAATTATTTTGATGTGATGATATTAAGATTTTTAAAACAATAATTTCTTAAAAATTGTAGTTTTATTTAAGATTGGTACAGTACCTTTGGTTCCATGAGAATTTAAAACCTATAAAATTAAAAAAATAATAATTAATGCTTGAAATTATAATAATTAAATCCATTTTGGTTTATGACTCGAGTTATGAATTAAGATGTTAAATTGAATTAACTAAAATAAGTTATTTTAATTTTTATAAGTTAAAATAATATTATTTTAATTTTTTTAAAAAAAATTAACTCAATTTTAACCAGGCTAACATGGTCATGAATTGATCTGTAAAATTAATCATGTTAATTTTGAATTGCTTTTTTTAGACACTCGGGTTAAGTAGATCAAGTTCTTACTCGACCAGCTAGGCCATGAAATAAAATAATATTTGTGCTTGAAAAGCAAAGTATAAAACTGTTTGTAATTCAAACAGACAAGATCTACATTTTTTTTCTTTCGTATCTAGAAAAAAATAAAAAATGTCAGAGAGGTGGGGCAAAATTACTGTCAGCATATATATATATATATAAGAAGACTATTATTTTCTCCATGCAAATTTTCTTGCTTGCTACATAATAAGCCAGAAATCAAACCTTATCTCATATGGTCCAGTACTGCAAGTCTTTTTTTTTGCCTGGCTAGAAACAAAACTCCATTATGTTTTTGGCACTAGCTAGCACAACTTATAACACAAACTTCAAATATTCCATATCTTACATATAATAGATGGTTAAAATGTCAAAAATAAAGTGAAATATTGCCATCTTTGAATCATATTTGGAGCTGAGAAATACTTTGATCATCAAATTAATTTGCATAACTTGTATGTGCAATACTTTTAAAACCAATTTGACCTAATTGTTTAACAGATCTAATCTTACTTCAGATCAGATTTCAAATTAAATCAGGTGAAAGTTGATTCGATGTGATCCAATTAACTTGATGAATTAACCCGTGATTTAATTAACTTGGTTAAAATTCTGTTTGACTTTTAAAAACAATTCAAAATAATATCATTTTAATTTTTTTTTATAAAAAATAATTAAAACAAAACTATTTTAAATTAATTAAAATTAACCTATAAAACATGTAGCTTTAACTGAATTTCATAATTTTGGATGAATGGCACAGAAAGCCAAGTTCATTCTATCATATATATATATATATATATATATATATATATATATATATATATATAGTAATAAAGTAAGTAAAATCAAAAGAGAGGGGGTGGGGGATGTAAGAATATGTTTTCTTTTCTCTTTAACTCTCTTTCCCCTCCTTTTCTTTTGACTTTTTTTACGTCATTATCATGTACTCCTAAATTCTTTTGAACCACAATTAAGGAAGCTAAGCGAATGATTAAGAATATGGCAATCCATTAATCAATTAATCTATAGTAAAAGATGTTTTGGCCCTCTATATATTGGTTAATTAGTTTTTATTGAGGAAATACTCACTCGAAAAATTACAAATAAAATATATATACTAACATGGTTATT
>Ga0325400_1001731_pt1 | contig 18364 bp, 11 predicted proteins | sample PopdelMetagenome_2_FD_205662 | JGI IMG/M metagenome (GOLD analysis project Ga0325400, IMG submission 205662) | Populus deltoides microbial communities from Bellville, Georgia, United States - Xylem-PdKOR-R1 | ecosystem: Host-associated > Plants > Phyllosphere > Stem > Wood/Secondary xylem... | reverse complement strand
TTGTTTTCAACCAAGGATTTTATAATTAAAATCATGTCCTGGAAACTACATACTTCAGTTGTTTTCTTCTGGCCAAGTACCCTGATGACACCAGTAGTGACATTCATACCTTTAGACTTCAAAACAATGCTGAAATGCTGCGTTTCTCCTAATTCTATCCTCCTGCTTGGACGAAGAGAAAATATGGCAGAAGGCCATTCATTAAATGCTTTGAGCACACCCACATTGTCTCTCTATTAAACAACCTTCCACTGGATTTTCATCAAATCTTCCTGGAACAGGCATGCCAAATTGAGACAATTTGAACAGGAATTTCTCTAATTCTATCCTCCTACTTGGATCACAAGACAATTTAGCAGAAAGAATTCATTTGATGCTTCGTGAATTCCCATACTGTCTCTCTACTAAACAACCATTCACTGGATTTCATCATTTTTTTTTCTGGTACGGGCATGCTATATGAGTTGAGTCGGGTAACTAGACACTAACAGTATGATTACACTTATTTACACAGTGACAGTGTGAGGATGAACAAGTGTGAAACCACACCGATTACGATTATGATATAAAAAAAAAAAAAAAAAGTTGCTGAAGAAGTAGCATGCTTAGATTATGCTGGTTGCATATATGATTCTAGGAACTTTTTGACTATTCACAAGGATTTTGCCTTGGGCAAAACAAGGTTTCAAGACAACTACTTAATAAACCTTCTGTACCAATTTGTTTTCTTTTCTTAGGCAGCCTTTGCAGGTTTTTCAACTAACATGCAGTGTTCTCCCTCTTGCCCGGGTTGCCTTTTCAGATTCAGTCTAATGGATTATTGTTTCTTCACAAAAAAATATATATATATTCTTAACCATCCAGTTTGGTGGGTGATGAAAATTGAAAAAGCATCCATGTCCATGAAATTCAATTCTTCCCCACATTACATGGATGCGGATGGTGATCAAAGGGATCAACCCATGTTTTTATGGGAAATAAAGACCTTCGGCTTAAAACAGAGAGCCCATGTCATGCACAAAGGGGAAAAAAGGTAAATTTTCAGCCAAGGACCAAGACCCCAGATCTATGGACATTGTTATTTATGAGTAGAAATCACTCATTGTACTCTTTACTAATAACTTTATAAGCTAATCAACTAAATCATTACACTTTGGGTGTGAAGGTTGCTACAGGTCCTACAAGTGGGACAATTAATTGCAACAAATTTCCAAAGAAGGTACCCAAAAATCATATATAAATAATGCAATATAAGACAAACAAGATCACCAGAAAATACTTGTATGCCTCTCGTTTCCTTTATCTATTGCTTCTACGAATCTATAATAACTCATTCTAACCCATGTAAGCCATAGCTTATTTGCAGTGCAGCCCTGCAAAACCTTCCATTCATAGTTTTAAAAGGTCAGTTCAGATATATTTGGCATCATTGCCCTTTCTTTGCTTGCATTGCCCTTTCTTTGCTTGCAGTCTCATTATACTGATATATTCATACCAAAAACTTGAAAGTACACGTGAAAGCATGAAGTATAGGAAAGAAAAATAAACAGTAAGAAAATTACCATGTGCTTCTCATAAGCCATTGCAACGAGTTTGTCATGAGCACGTTGTTCAAATTCCCTATACAATCATGCAGTATCATGAGTACATAGTGAGAGTTTAAGTGAAAAGACAAGCAAATGGATCTGTCTCAAGAATGAATTCTTTACTTTTCTTGGAGTTCTTTAATTTCTGAGGCATGTTTCAACAGTTTGTCTAACAAACCTTTCTTCTTCGAAACCTATCAAAATAAAAGACAAAACATGACCTTGTTAATAGAATGAACTCATCGCAGAATGGAAAGCTCAACAGTAAATATCAATGCAAACAAAAGTTCAACTTCCTACTTGAAATGAAGAGTAAACAAATTTAACAGTACAGAACATTGAACAACAGTCATCCAAAATCAGAAAGGAAGGAAACAGTGGAAATAAAAGAGAAACATAATCTTGCTTCATTTAATATTAGAGATGTACCCAAAGATATATACAGCAAGTGAGTGAGAAAGAGAGAGAGAGAGAGGATAATTGATTGAAGTCATTTGCTATGAAGGGTTTTTACAGTATAATCAGAAGTACCTGCCCATGGTGATTCTCCTCTAATTTGCTGATATACCCACAGATTCCTTCATCATCCATCTGCATGTCAGGCTGAATTATGAGGATTATGTAATAAATGGTATATGTTAACAGATCTTATCGCTGTTGCAATAACATTACATAAGACATTCAAAGGCAGCCCCAGGAGCCATACTGCCAAAACCTGCCATGCTCCTGCCTCCCCACAACTGAGAGAAGGGGAACTTCAAAAGGGGGACAGAAGGAAGAAGATTGGGGAAAGGAAAGAAGCTCCAGAAAGCAACACTTCAGATTAATCCTGACTTAATAATCAAACATTTGAAGCCATTTGCTGCTAAAATTAGAACCAACACATTACCCAGCCTCATGGTCCAAACACAGATCAAATGCAGGAAAAATGATGAAACAGTGAAGGATAACCTAAATATGGAAGCAAACTTACCAATGGTTCTGGAAAAATTCCCAGACTATGAACCTCCAGACTAAGTTTTTCTTCTATCTTCATATTATCATATTGAAATTTGGAACAGACCATCTCAGGTACCAATGCATGATCTGAAAGTACACCATTTACAGTATGTCTGAAGTTTGAATCGATACTCATGTTAGGGATGCCTGATATATCAATATCTGTCTCAACATGGTCAGGCTTCCCAGTCACCTTGTAACCATTAAATGCAGCATGTCCAGAAAAATAAAAATTATCTCGGTGATTCACACAATTTGATCCCAATTCCTCATCCAGCTCGAAACCAACTCCATGCGGATCAAATTCCAGGTCTCCATTTCCATGGGTACAATCTTCCTCTGAAATTATGGCTGCCAAGAGTATCCGAGAAAGGGGAATTTCTCTCTCTTCATGCACTAACTGATCTGGAAGAAGTTCTGAAGTCCTAGTTTCAGCAGCATGCACAACTTCCCTCTCATGATCAAATAACCCATGCCCATTAGGGACAGTACTGCAGTTGTTTGGATCAGAATGTACTTGTGTTGCTGATACTGCAGCATATACAATACTTCCCTGGAAAATGAATCATAGGGTTAAGGAAATTAATATAAGTCACAGTTTTGACAAGATTTTATTTGACAAAAACGATGCCATCACAGGTAGAAAATAATATAGGAAATTTTTTCACCATAATATTTCTTAATCAGTAATAACAGCTTTTAGAATTAGAGATTTTGAAAGGTATGAGATGAGTGCTTGTGACATTGTATATAGAGCACCTCCATAGAGATATTACAGATAAGTGGAACCTTAAATTTAAGTTATTGGCTAGTAGGATCCCCGGCCAGCACTGCAACTATTTGTTAATTAAAACAATAAGGAAAGAAAAAATCAATTACATTGACAAGCTTTTGCATAAAGAAAAAAAAAATATAGCTTTGGATGTGCAACAACAATAACATGTCAGAAATGACATACATTCGGTGAATATAAAAGAAAAGGAATACTTGTTTTTCATGAAAGAAATATACTACAATTCATGATGTAGAAAAGGATTTCAAATACATGTGTTTGTGTTGTGTGGAAAAATACATTAGATTCTAGCAAGTTTCACACTGATTGAAAGCATCAATACACTACCTACACAACATTGATTCCATACTCAAAATCAAGAAACCCAAAATCTGAGTTCATTGCCATATTTAATATATACCAGTCTTCCAAATCATTGGCTAGGAGATATAGGCAAATCTATTTACTGCTAATCTTAACAAAGATGGAGACCTTCACAAAAGAATACAGAAGTGTACCAAGGAGAGATTTACTCCTAGTCTCAATCAAGACAAAGGAGACCTTCATGAAAGAATATAGAAGTGTACCAAAGAGAGATTCAAGTGTCAAGACTCCATACATGGTCTACTGTAGGTGGGAGGTATTTGTGAATGGTTGATAGTTCAAATTCAAAGGTATATGCCATTTGTAATTGGGTTGAAACAGGAGCTTATATCAATATGCATAATTTTATTATGGGGGTTGTCATCTCCCTTAATGAAAAACTCTTCTTTTTCTACCTACATGCTGTTGGTGACAAACTTATTGAATGAATGTTGCTGACAGCAAGAATATAATTCCACATAACAGGGCAACCTTAAAATGATAACAAAATAGAAAGAGAAGCAATAAAATAGTTTGAACTTTTTTGCAACATGACCAGAGTGTGTTGACTGTCATAAGAAGTTCAACATGTAGCCACGCGTAATACTGCTAAATTATTTAGCACACAAACAATGAAATTTTAATAAATATAGAAGTCTATTAAGAATGTCATTAATTAAGGGCTTGTAAATTCCCTACAACAATTTTGGGTATACAAGGAAGAGACTGTACTTAAAGGTCAGCCTCCCTCTCTCTCACACACACATCCTTAAATTCAATGCAGGTCAAACAGGACTCATCCTTAGCTGTGTGCTTAAGCTTTCACATTAATTAATCCATAATGACCATAGTTGCATATATAAAATGCTGCTAAAAGGAGGTAGAGCAATTGTAATACATCCTACATAAACTAAAACTAAAAACAAAGGGCTTTACCTGTTGTTTCAAGTGAGCAATGTCTACATCAGATATAAAACCAAAGAATGGCTCCATTTGCCTCCAAAATGAACTGGAAAACATTTGGTCTGCAGTGACAATCAAATCAATTAACAAACAACGACAGAATTCAAGCAATTAAACAGAATACAAATTTTCAGTTACAAGTACCAGGATTAATAACAGCACTTGCAGCAGCCAACAGCTCTTCATGCCCATCATCTGAACCAACTAAAAAATTAAGACCAAAAGTAAATAGACAGAAAAGAAAAGACGGAAAGAAAACATTTAGGGAATCAGAAATTCTCAGAGACTTCAAAGTAAACTACCAAGAAAATCTACTATTGCATTGACTGTTGTATGCTTTTGGCGTGTATAAGCCTTACGATCAGAGAGTTTTCTTGTTGGGGGACGGCCTGTCTTGCTGCATAAAAATATTTCATGAAAATATGAGTTTCCAATCTGAGTGCAGCAATGCTAGATAAAATAAAGACATTTGAAGGATAACTAGAAAAATTGATGGAGAATGTTTGACCTTTCATTTTTATCTAAACCAAGTCTGGCACTTCTAAGCTGCTTTGCTGTTCCAACATTGCCAAGCTTCTCAACTGCTGTTGGCATAGGATACCTTGTTGAAGTAAAACCCCTCACAATCCTCCCTTGCCTGCGAATGCCATCTCCAAGATCTTCACCTGAAACTGGCTTGTTCTTTCTTGATGGAAGGCCCAAAGGTGATACCTTTTGTACATTCTGTCCAGCTTTCTCATCCATCTCATCAGACTTTCTGCTCGTATCTTTAGATTTAACCTCTGTAGCCCCTGATTCTTCACTTTCTGATAGCACGGCTGACAATAAGGTGTCACCTTTTAATTTCAAGCGCCTGGCAAATCCTGCCTCAATTTCATTACCTGAAACATCAGATACACTATCCAAAGTGGGACTCTCATCATTGTTAACAATGGGAACCAATTTTTTTCTTCTTGCAGTTCGAGAGATCTTCTGTGGCCTGTGACTGGCCCAGTGGGCAACAGGCGGAGATGAAGACTGAGCAGATACAGTGCGTTTGCGGTTGTTAGCTCCAACAGCAGGGGGCTTGTTTGGACAATGAGAGAGCTCCCAATCATTGGGAGCAGTTGCTCTATGGAAAACTGGGGAAAACTTCGATGTAATGGCTGAACCCGATCGGGGAGCCCGAATAGACAGATTCATTTTTGCACCGGAAATGGGACTAACAGAATTAAAATCATCCCTAACACTTTCCCTGAGCGTTGTAGAGGAACAAAGAAAAGTGAATCCATGCACATTCTGATCAAACATATTAACAGTGCAAAAGAAGGGCTTGATAAAGCAAAAGAAAGTGCCCTGTAAATATTCAAGGAAAAAACAATTCAAAGAACAAGAAATCTTCTATTTATCCGAAGAGAAAACCCCAGAATGATATTGAAAGAAACAAAGCTAAACAAAATTCCATAATACTAATATGCAATAGAATATGAATAACAACAAATGTATGTGAATGAATGTGTTAAGGATGCAATGCATACTTATTAACAGCTCTGACATTCACCCTTTCCTTGTCTGAACCAAGAGGGTGTTCTCTCCTATCAATTTGAAGAGAACCATCATCCAGGTCAGTCCTAGGGGTTATTGATCGCACACTCAAGCCTGTCGATTGTGAGATACCATCTGTTTTTCCAACTCCAACAGCACTATTAGAAACTCGAGGCCTATAGTGAAATACAAGTTAATCTTGCTTCACAAACTGAAGATTACCGAATGTCAAGCAATTACCAAAATATATAACCAAACATATCTTCCTCTAAAGTTCAATTAAGCAGATTAAAGAAAACAAAAAGAAATCTAAGAATAATTTACCATAACTGCAGCTACTTTTAATTATTGTTTCAATGAAAGCCAGGACCATCACATGAAGCCAAAACCTTGGAAAAAATCCTTTCACTGTTCCCAAAACTAGTGATGGGTTTCAATCTAATCAAAGAGTTGCAGGAACTTCACAGATCTTTACAGCTACTCAAGCACAGCATATGCTAACCAGATTATCGCTATAGCAATACTTAAAGACAACAACTGAAACAAAAGGTGAATTGTATTATTGCGAAAACATCTTGACAAAATATGCAATTTTATCTCCTTCATAAATAGGCATTCAAGACAGTATCTGTGTGTCTTAGGCAGCAGGTGTAACCATATGTGCTTTGACTTCTATTGCTGTTAACTGAGTTGTTTTTCTTCCACTGTTTCCTTGAAACTAGCCCAAATAAGAAAAATACAGCACAGGAAAAAATAACATAAAGAAAAGATAATCACTGAATTCAAAAAAGATAGCTACATTTTTATCATATAGGTGTGCCATTTTTCTCCCCAGTGTTTTCGCTTTTTTATTAATACAACTTTGGTACGTACAGAAATTGATAGCTTTCTGAATTTCATCTCAAATTAACAAGCATTTGCTTATGATGAATTTCCAGCAAAAATATAAATGAAGTTGGCTCCCCCAAAAATTCTAGACTGTAGACTCACAACCATAAATGGAAAGAGGATGATAACGAAAAGGAAAGAAACAAGAGCAGCGTAAAATAAATATGGTATTAAAATATCATGTCACAAACAATAGCAAACTGCATGATTGTTGTTACCAATCCTCCTATTGGAGCAAAATAGCCATAAGGCTTGAAAACAATAATCATGCAATAACAGAGGGTAGAATCAGGAACTCTTAACACTCATGGCAAAATGATAACTTTGCAAAATGGAAAAAACATAGTGGTGTATATTCACAAGCACTATTGTAGTAATCACATGCAGGTATAGAATTATAGATCAATTTCAGAACGCATACCTGAACACATGGGAATCAATGTTCAATCTTGAACGAGCATCAGTAACAGGTATTTGCGGCGCTCCCTGTTTTGGTTCCCGATAGCCATCTGTGGGTTTAGTTGACAACACACTAGAAGAAACATCTGGCTTTATCCCAGAACGTTTCTTCTTCATTTTTTTCTTTTCCCAACCATCAACACCAATTGATAAAGTTTGATCACCTTGAACTGCACCATTATTTGCAAACCTTGGCACTTCCCTATCTTTGTCAACAGTAACAGATGACCTGACCAGAGAATTACCCTGCATATTCATCTTTATCAATCAGAGCTTGTAAGTACTCTTTCACTTAAAGAAACTAAGACACGAATGTCCATAACATTTGGAAAACCTGGCAGGCACCACTAACACTATGATTAGGCACTGGAAACCAAGGTGCCACAAAAAATAAGTCTTATAATTAATAGAGCTGTAAATAATAGCTGGTAACTGAACCGCCTGGTACCATCCCTTCCTCCTTCGAAGGGGATGAAGAAGGGGTTCAAATCCAGTGAGATTCTGAATGAAAAGGAATAAAAAAAAAGAAAAAAAAAAGGTAAATTAGCTAAAGACAGGAATCTTCCATGTAATATTAAGGGAGATATCAGTTTAGGGTCAAATATACCACTACTGGCTTACAAATGCAACCCAGAAAAGGAAATAATGCCTAAACAGTAGCCAAAATCACAAGTCATGTGGACTTTACAGATTAATTAAAAAAATCATAATTGGTAATAAAAGAAAATTATAAACCATCATATATGAGTAGTGCAAGAACAAGTAGCAGGAAAATATAAGTGACATACCCGCACATCCACCAAAGAAGTTCGTGTGCGCTTGTTTGGAACAGCATTTTTGGTCTGTTCTTCTGGCTTTTGCTGTTCAAGTTCAAAACCACTGGTGGCTGAATGATTTTGAATTCCCATTTTACACAGACCTGGAGCAAGGACTGACCGATCAATTGATACTGAAGCATTAGGTCGATCATTAGAATAACCTTCTGATCTAGACCTCTTCTTTGATGGTATGGATGGGAAAAACTTGTTGAATGCAGACAAGGCTTCATTAAAAATCTTCACACGTTCCCTATTATTTAATAAGACTCAATTAAACTAGTAAAAAGTATGGTGTAAGATACAAAATATTCAAAGAACTACCTGCCCTTGACTGAGCTTTCACGCAGACCAGTCTTGACTCGCTTGATTTGCTCAGGTGAGGGAGACGATACCACCTTGCCTTTTAAAGAACCAGTAGAGTCATCTGCTGAAATTCCAAGAGCAGCATTCACATGTCGTTTAAAGTCCCCTTGACGACTAGATTTGTGATCTGAGGCCACCACCTTTGGATCAAAACGCAAGCAATGTAAGAAGTTCACCACATCTCCCTGTACTACAACAGCACTGCTTCGGGTCATGTTCGGGAGAGAAGATAGGATTGGATTCCCCATGCTCTCACGAAAGCTACTCAATCTGTCCATCTGAGCAGCTAAGTGGGATCCACGCTGACCACTGGTGTATATTTGCCTATCTGGGCTATCAGAAGACAGATCAAACTTACTAGACGTTGCCATTGCATCAGATTCCTCACAAACTCTGTGTTATAAACCCAATAAATACAATAATGCATGACAAAGTAGGAGTATTGTAGCACATAAAGGCAAATTGGAGAGTTCAAACGATAGTAAAGGATGATGCACCTGCAAAGGACACAAATCAAAGGATAAGAACTGAAATTCAAGTTCATCTATAAAATGACTCTCAATGACAACTTGTACTAAAATTCCCAACATGACCAGAAATAGTTTAAAATTGCAGAAAATGAGGTGAACAAGACCAAGCTGATATAATCAGGAGCATTGCACCATGCTGAGACTCATAATTCCACTACATTACAAGTTCCTCGATTTAGTAGATTTTTAATTTCTCTAAGGTTTACAGGCATATAGATGCCAGTATTATGAGATTGCTACTTCTTAAAGATCAAATCTTTAAAAGTTAAAGCCATACATAAGTGATTTACTTGCCATATACATGATTTATAAAATCATTGCATTAAATGTTATTAGTTATTAGTGCTTTTTAGTATAATTTTCTGTTTGTATAGTCTAACTCTATTTTTTTTAATTGCATAAAAATAACGATACAATTAGAAATTGGGATAATGGTAATTTGTCCGTATACAAGAGGGTGAGGTGAGTCTACAATTGATCCCTACATCCCTAATTATGTCAAACTTTTTCATCCAAACTGACAGATTTTGGACATGAGACTCGTGTATGAAATCTAAATAAAATGTTAATGACAAAATTACCACGGCCCATATGATATGTATGAGCTCTTAACAGGACCACTAAAAGAAAATATTTCATTTTGATTAATTAAACTAAAAGAAATGGGAACAAAAATAGGGTTGCCTTCATCCTGAAAGTTGCAGCCTCTTACTGACAAATTATACTTTTTTTCTCCACCAGCTCACCATTAAGACACCATCAATACAAAGTGTAAATTCCTCTAATTAAAAAAGGCATTTCCTTTAAAATTGAGGATAAAAAAATATCGGAAGTAGCTATGACTTTATGAGACCAAAAGTAGAAGGGACATGAGAGACAGGTTTTTGTGGAGCAATAAACCAAAACTGTCCTTCCTATTGTATTTTGGATTCTGACTTGATAGGGAGAGCAATATTCAGTATAGAACTACAATAATTGCATCAAAGTAGAAGATGATTACTTCTAAATTACTTGACATATTAATAAGAAAACAAAAAAAAAACCCTCAAATTCCTGGCATTAAATCAACAACACAGAAACGCAAACACTAATGCATTTGCGGAGATAGTGAAAATGAATTGTAACCATAAAGCATACCTCCAAATTCTTAATGCTGGATGCAGCAGAAGTATAATTGAACTAGTTGTGCTTTACAATAAGATATCATAATCTGCACAATTTTTAGGTCATGCCCAGTGAAAACTATGTTCACCTCATCAGATCTCCTCCTTGTCTTATATGATCACTAAACTCAACGGGATGAATTGAATTTTAATATAAACCCAGTTTAGCCGGATCTATTGACTGCCACCGATGAGGAAGAATCACGACAGAATATTATTCATCTGTCTCTCAACTCTGAGGCTGTCCCTGTTGCTTTCCTCACTCTTCAGCAAACGCTGCTGCTCGCTATATTTATATATATGATACACTACGTAGCTAATTGGTGGGCATTTGCAAGGCTATGAATTATTATTATTATTTTATTATTATTATTATTATTATTATTATTATTATTATTATGACAGGCATGCACCTGAGAATCGACACCCATCTGCTTATACTGATGATGGATGGATGGATGGACTGCTCTCAAGTGGTAATACTCAGAGAGTAACAAAGATTGTAGATTTTCGGAAATTCCTTGTGTTTGATCAGGATATTTTGGATAATTGGGGAAATCAGAGTGGAAGTAGTAGGATTTTAGGGTTAGGGTTTGGAAATTTGAATTCTGGAAGGTTGATTTTCTTAATTTCCTCTCTTTCTTTTCTTTCACAAATTATTTTAGTTCCATTTATCAAAATTTTAATGATTTTCTGTCATGTGAGAAGCACATGATTGTATTAGCTATGTGTGGGAAAGAGAAATCCCTTCTCTCTTCTCTTTTTTTTTTTTTTGTCATTTATTAAAAAGTTATTTAGAAATTAAATTATAGTTATTAAAGGGGTGTTTACCAAGTGGAGAAGTTGGGTGTCTGGTAATGTAAGTTAATCCAAATTAATTTGAAAATATTTAAAAATATATTTGAGATATTAATATTTTATATAAAAAAATAAAAATAATAATTTATATAAATATAAAATATATATAGTTAGAAAAATTAATAAACAATTTATATGGATATAAGCTATATATATTTAGTTATTTCACATTAGAAAGTTAAGAAACATTTCATATGTATATAAGTATATATAGTTTATCTTACATCCAAAAGTTAAAAAAATATTTAATGCTGGTGTAAGCTATGTATATAGTTATCTTACATTTAAAAGTTAAGTAATAATCTTGTTAGTTTTGACTTTTAAAAAAATATATGAGGTTAAGTATTTATAAATTAATTTTATATTTTTGAGATTTATTAAAAAAATATAGGAAAAAAAACAAATTCAAGTCTCACTTAGGTTATATTAGGTCACTTGGGTTTCGGGTTGACCAAGCGAGTAACCTAAGTTTCACCTGGCTAATTGCAAGTCTGGATTTTACTTATTTGAAACTCGGCTAAGACCCAGGTTGATTGGGTCTCGAGTCAACCTGTTGAATTGAGTTGGATTTCATAACAATGAATTAAATTACGTAGGTTACCATGGATAGAAAAAATCCCACTAACTAAAAGGTTTTTTTTTAATACTTAAGAAAATGTTTAGGTATTGAATGACTACTTATTTGCTTTAGCTAAAACTAGCTTTGGTGATTGTGTTTTACCGTGGGATCGGATTATTTTTTTATATAAAAAATAATGTTTAGATATTGAAATAGAGTTAAAAATGATTTAAAAAACACTATTTATGGACAATATGTTCTCATAATTCTGCTATATAGTAGTATCAATATTATTTTGCATATGCTTATTAATATAAAAAAAAATCATAAAAACACTCTTTCTTGCATAAAATGCAAAAACTCTTGTGGTTCTTTATTTTTTTTCCTCAATAATTTTTTTTTTAAATGGCTTTTTTTTTCCTTTTTTTATCCAACTCGTCATTTTCTTTCAACTCGGCCACATTTATCTTGTAAGTTAACCTCACTGACATATTCTAAAAAGTTATATTCTTGATTGGATGATATGAACCTCGAGGATATATTGATCTAGAAACCCACAAGCAAGATTGACACAATTCTGGAAAGTTAAAAGTCAGATTTGATTGAAAAGTGTAACACAACAATTATCTTGAATTAAGGCACAACACTATTGGAATATGAACCCTCACTCAACGATTAGCGAATTGTGAATGAGAAATATAAGAAAAATATCACGAATATAATTGTTTTTTGATAAGTCAAATTCAATTCTTTCAAGAATTAAGAAAGTGAGAATAACTCACAGCACACAATTAAAGTCATAACAAAATATCAATAATCATCGAACTGAAATAAGTTCTTACAATAGAGTATTTATACTCCCTAAATAACTCTAATGGACCTAAAGGTTGTGGGCTAATTTGGACCCAATTATAATTAGACCTAAAATAAACCCAAAACCTAGTAGAAATAATAAAGATAATAAGTTTGATTTGTAAAGTCAAAGTTTTCGCGCATATAGAATAAAAAAATAACCCTAAGATAATGTAATTCCCTAACTTAAATAGGTGTATGGCCAAAGTTAATGTCCTAATCTTTCTAAGATCAAATTATCAACCCTTAGAAATCTCAAATAAGCTAGGAGAATCATCTTTGATTATAGTCACCATTGACTTGCCTTATAGAAATATGAATCTTTGTAATACATGAAAAAAATACTAAAGACAAATATATTTCTTTGTTGCCGTTCTAGTTTCCCTTTGTAGATTGGAGAATCTTGATTAATCTTTGCCATACAAGAAAAGCCTTTGATGTCACTCATAATGAATCCTTGTAAAAGATGGAAACTCCCAAATTAGATTCCCAAAATATCCTTATATGAGTAGGATTAATTGCCACCATATTTATTTCCTTGTTGCACATAGAAAAAATTATCCAAACAAGACTTCCATCATGCCACCAACCCTAAGCCCAACTTGTGGAAGAATTAGGCATTTCTTGCACTTGAATTAGGTTTATTATAGGTTGTTTTATATGTGTTGTAACCTTTTAAAATCAGTCTTGGCCCAAATATGTTGAACAAGCCTATTTAATACCTTATTTAACTTCTTGACCATTAACCTAATTGGCACCTCTAATGAATTCTTTGTATTTGTGGGTTGTTTCGTATCACTAAAATTTCTTCACTCCTATGTATATGAACATCCACATTAAGTCTTCGAAAATAGATTAAACTTTCATACCAAGGTCCAGGATGTTTTCTCTCATATCCATATGAAAGCAATAAAGACATTAAAGGTCAATACTTCTCATCCATATTACTGATATGACATCTCAAATGAAAAATGTTTTCTCTTTGCTACTCTAAATCATCCTCTTTGACTTGTAAACTTAATGCACGCCTAATCACAAGTTACTCACCCTCAACTTTATATTGTACTTGTTCATCACTAGCATCATTAAGATCAGAATCAATGATGTCATGTCTCTTACGATATGAATCTGGATTTTCATTCGTTGAAGCATCCATCTCAAACGAATCAACTTTAGAGTCTTTTAAAGGTTTAACATCATCTAAATGTTTTGTGTATTTTTGAACCTGTACTGCATCTCTCCAGATAACAAGTAGATTTTTTGTCATTTACCTTTACTCCCCTTTACTAATCTTATTAATTTTTTTTAATCATCAGCCTTTAAAGCTTAGAGCCTTAGTTTCTTTTCCCTCCATAAGGAATCCTTTGGGATTACTTCTCTTGCAAATTAGTTAACAATACATATTATTATATCACAAAACAACATATTCATATGCTCAAATTGTTGCTGCATTGCCTGTAACAAAAAGAAAAGTGTTATTCTCCTTCTTAGATGATGACATGTTTTTGAAAGACATTTTTTAGATCTGTAGTTTTAAAGTCCAATATATGTACTGCCAATAAGTTGGAACATTCTTTAGCTTGTAAATCTAATATAATGTAATTTATTTTTAAAAGCTTTCAAATTTGGTGCATGCGTTCTAGCTGAATATATTACCTTCCTTGTTATATTAAGACTATTTTATTATTAATAATTTCATTAAATATTTAAATTTTATGGTCATTATTGGAAAATGATATTGAGAGTATTTTTAGGAGATTTTGTAGGCTTCTAAAAAGAAAATAAACAAGTAAAAGAGAAAAAAAAAAAGGGATCAGATTAGACCTCTCTCTTCTTTCTTATCTCATCTCTATTCCCTCTTCTCTATTTTCTTTTTCTCCTTCAAGTTTTCATTATAGTACTATGTAACTAAATTTTAATTTGGTCAAAAGAAACAAAAGCCTCATAATCAATAAGACTATAAGATGTAATTTGTTTTCATTGTTCAATTTATGATTTTAGGATTGAATGTTCTTCAATGTCTATTTTCATGATTGTCTTATTTAATTACTAGGAGGCCGACTAGTTTATTATTTGTTGCAATCTATTGTTATGTTAGATATCAGATCCATAATTGTTTGGTCTCTGTAATCTGTGAAGCAACTAAGGCTAATGATTTGTTACATCAAAAATTAGTAAATCTTAGAAAGAATATTTGTCTAACTTAAATGCAATCGCTTGTGCTTATATTGTTTAGCTTCATCAATCTCTCTAATTCTTAAGGCTACTACTAAATTAAATTTTTAGCATTTTTCTTGAGTTGTTTAGTAGTTAGGGTTAATTAGATTACTTGTTTTCTAATTAACTGCAACTAAGAAGAGAAAGAAAAATAGTTCCAATTATTAATATTAAAAGTATGAATTGATATTTATTTGCATTGATGATCAATTTTAAAAGATCCAATTATGGATGGTGACTTAGACCAAAGTTTGTTCTTTTCATTGATTTTGATATTTTAAATTGAGTTGTTTTTCTTAAAATTATACTCAAAACCCCCTATCTTTGTTCATGTAGCACAAAATTAGACTAGATACTCTCTATGGGAACGATCTGTACTCGCATTTCTACATATATTCTTAAGAGTCTAGGTTTTATTTTTGGTTGCCTGCAACAACACACCAAAATCAAGTAGGGACTTGATTAAATGAATTCTAAAATTATCCTAAAATAATATATGTGATATTATTCAAGGCAAAAAATTAATATTTCATCATTTATAGGATTTTTAGGTTTTCTTATAAACAGAATTTTATGCCTCTTATTTTATGTACAACATGTAGTACACATTACATTATAGAACACTTAAAAAATATAAAAGAAAAGAGTTAGCACTCAAAGACATAGCAATCCCTCTTTTCTAAAAGGATTTAGGAGATTTCTCATTAATGGTTTGTGTAGATTACTATTAGAGGACAAATACTTAGATGACTTGTGCTCTATAACAACCTAACCTTGAAGCAATTGTTCAAAGTTAAAAAAAACATCTGATCTTCAGGTAATCTTCATATAAACGCTAAATAACTCTTGATATGTCTAACAAGATCTTGGGACTCCTGAAAAATTTTAAATTTATCATTTTTGCTGCGTATATATGTTTCTAAAAACACAACACCTTTAAAGTTATTTAGAAAGTATAAAAACTCCATTTTAAGAACTTATTTTTAATTGGATGATTATTGATATTTGTCCATATCTTTGCTTGTATGTTTGTGAGGTATTCTCATGTTTTTTAGTTCTTAAAAGAACTAAATTTGATTTATCAAATAATAACTATCTTTGTAGCATCTTCCTTGTACTTCTCGTTCCCGATTCTTTAATTGTTGGATAGAGGTTCAAATTCCAGTAGCGTTTATACCTTAATTCAAGGTAATTGTTATATCACACTCTTCTATCAAATCTGATTTTTGACTTTTCAGGAGTTGATCATGCTTGTGGGTTTCTGGATCAATAGATCCACAAGGATCACATCTTTGTTAGGTTATATAGAACAAAAAATTACAAAAGAAAAGTTATTGTTATTGCACGGGCATGCAAAAACATACCTTAAAGCCTCAAAAGGTGCTTAAGGTTGGCTGGTTGGTTGTGGAAAGTGAAAATTACAAGGAAAGAAAACAGATATAACAAAAGTTATGGTTTTCACATGGGCATGCAAAATCATACCTTGAGGTCCTATAATATGCTTGAAGTTGGCTAGTTCATTGTGGAAAATGCAAAATTACAACAAAAAAAAATCATTTGATAAAAAGTTATCTTTTTTGCATGGGCATGCAAGACATACCTTGAGGGCCCAAAAGGTGCCTAAGGTTGGCTGGTCGGTCGTGAAAAGCGTAAAATTTTGAAAAAACTTATTTCAACGAAAGTTATGGTTTTTGGCATGGACATGGAAATTCATACCTTGAGGTCCCAAAAAGTGTCTGAGATGGCCAGTGGGTCATATAAAACATAAAATTACAAAAAAAAAACCCATTTTGAAAAACATTATGGTTTTACATAGGCATGCAAAAACATGTCTTAAGACCTCGAAAAAAGCTTGAGGTCGGGTGATCAGTTGTGGAAAGTGCAAAATTATATATATAAAAAAGAATTCATTTCAAAAATAGTTATGGTTTTTGTATAGGCATGAAACAACATGCATTGAGGATCTGAAATGTGCTTAAGGTTGGCCACTATGTCATGGAAAGCACAAAATTACAATAAAAAACAAATACAACAAAAGTTATGGTTTTGGCACAGACATGCAAAATCATAAATTGAAGCCTAAAATATGCCTAAGGTTGACCGATGGGCTGTGAAAAATACAAAATTATGAAAAAAAAAGTTTTAATTTTTTTTATGGGTGTACAAAAAAGTCTCTAAGGCCTAAAAGAAGTGATGAGAATCAGTGAACATCACCAAAGGATCCATACCAATTGAGCCTATTACAAGGCCATGATATTTAGGTTAAGAAGTTGTAAATTTATCAAATTGGATCTTCATGTACTGTTTGGTCTATATCTATAGCTACAAATGGAATTCTTATACGATTCTAGTTGGGATGGAAATTAGATATTTCTAGATTTCCATACAAATATGATATGTTTAGTAACTCATTTTGACAAGAAAAAAAAAATGTTTGAAGTCAAGCTTGAAATCTGCCAACAAACAAGAAAAGTTGGAAAATGATTGTTTTCCATATGATTTATGGATGTAAGGATCTAATTAAATGTGGAATCCTTATTTTGTAAGGATTCCTTTCTAAGAACATCAATTAGGCAACAATCTCTATTTTTCAAGGATTTCTTACGCAACGAGACAATAATCTCATCTTAAACTCTTTTTTTCATCTTCTCTACAAACTTCATCTTGTTCCTGCCCTTACAAGATTTGTTTCTTAAGATTCTCCCATCATAAAAAAAAAGAGCATATTTTCTAACTTTAAGATCTATTAACTTCACTTTTTTATCATCGGGATACTTTTTGAAATAAAATAAAAAACTCTTAACATTTTAGAGCTAATCAGTGAAATCATTAGGTTGAATTTTTCTCTTAAATTAAGGAATATCAATTCTCACATGATAATCTTGATAAGGCATTTTATTCCTTTTACTTTGATGTTGAGAAGAAGAATTGTTACTAGCATCATAGTGTGGTCTACGATGAAAAGGATTGACATCCTTTTAATTATTGCTAGAGGAACCAATTTTAGTTTTATTCTCACCATCATCAACGTCTTGATTCTCATATCATTCAAGAAATTTTTTAAGTTGATGGATTTGCCTTCTCATTTCATCCATTGTATGAGCATTGCGCCCATATCAAATTCTTACACAAGATATCCATGAATAACCATGGTTGTAAATCCTAAGCTCTGATATCAAAATACTGAGATAACATGAATATCGTAAAATAACATGACACTCACACAAAGGAATGTTTTTACTCACCATTCTAAGGTATAAAACCAAAGAGATATAGACGTGAATAACTTATTACTCTAAAGATACAAATTAAATCACCATTTTAAAAATACAAAGTTAAGAGATAAGTCCACCACTTACAAAGGAAAAAAATTTGAAAGGTTTTCAATAGACTAAGTCAAAGACTTTCAAATTAAATTTTTGCTAAAAGATCTTAATACATAATCTGAAT
>Ga0325400_1001727_pt1 | contig 18385 bp, 7 predicted proteins | sample PopdelMetagenome_2_FD_205662 | JGI IMG/M metagenome (GOLD analysis project Ga0325400, IMG submission 205662) | Populus deltoides microbial communities from Bellville, Georgia, United States - Xylem-PdKOR-R1 | ecosystem: Host-associated > Plants > Phyllosphere > Stem > Wood/Secondary xylem... | reverse complement strand
ATTTATTTGATTTAATTTAATACACAGTACCTTTCTAATCTTATATAACTTTTACAAACTCCTAAAAATAAAACTCTATATCATAACAAAACTTTTTTTAAAACGAAAATAGCGTAATTCAGTCACTTCAAAAGGAAATACAACGCAACAAAATGGATTTAAAATCAAACTCCTATAGTTTTTTTTTTTTTTTTGGATTTTCTCAATTGAGTACATACAGAATTTTTTTTCAGGTTTTTTTTTTAATTAATATTTTTTACTTTATTTTTTTATATAATTATTTTTATTTTATGTGTCAGTCACGAATCTCACATGTATATCTGGACCCATTTAATATATATATATATATATTCCTGTTTATTTTGTTTTATTATATTATTAAATTAATCAATATTTAATCTAACTCTCAGTTTTTCTTACTATTTTTTTTACGTGCTACTTTAACTAAATATTTTTTAAACGCGTAAAAAAAAAAGGTCTAGGCTGGAGAAGTCATGGGCTATCAATATATTTCTTATCTATGCATGTTTATTTTTTAATTTTAAAAGTATTTTTTTAAAAATTTAATTTTTTTTATTTTTTTATTTACTTAAAATTAAAATTTTTAATATTTTTAAATTATTTTAATATACTGGTATTAAAAATAATTTTTAAAAATAAAATAAATATTATTTTAATATATTTATAAATAAAAAATACTTTAAAAAAAATCACCACCATACTCCGCTGCATTATCAAAGAAGTCAAAGACATAGCTATGTGTTATACAGAACCGAAATTCGAAAAAAAAGGAAGGTGTCCATTCACTTATCCATTGTAGAAGTTCATCAATTCAATCAGGTCTGAGTTCAGAAAGCCCTTTTTTTCAACTCTTTTTTTTTTTTAATCAAACGACACGTGATGTGATGGATTGATCTTGAACCGATTCATCCTGATGTTTTCACTGTTGCAGTTCGATTCATGCCGATTCTTATCGGATCCATTGCACAAACAACCTCTATCCTCAAATCGGATTGGCTCACGAGTCCAATTCTGATAAATATTATGCGTCCACGTCTTTTAACTGTTATTATATGCCATGTCGGCGCGATGCCGCGGGCGGGCTTGTGGCGCATGTTTGTGTGTTGTGTGGGTTTGTAAAAAATAAAAAAATAATAATTCCAAAGACCTTTCTTACTCTACAGTTGCTTCCTCCTTTGTCAAATCTCCTCCTAAAATCCCTCCATTTGATTACCAGCCAAACCTTATAAAGGACCATTGGCTGATGAAATCTTGCAAAAACGCAAGAAATTTCTGGGTCCTTCCCTTTATCATTACTAACGGAATCCTGTTAGTTTCTGATCTTACATAGCGTTTTGATTTCATGTTTTATTTCTTCATATATAGCATAAGAGGTTTTATTTATTTATTATTATTATTATTATGCGTTGTCGTGCACTTTTAGTTTTCAAGATTTCTTTTCTTTTTGTGTTGATTGATGATGTTATTTTGGTTTTGCAGTTGAATATAGTTGAAGGAAAGATGCAATATTTGTTTGATGAAAATGGAAGGAGGTATTTGAATGCTTTTTCTGGGATAGTGTCTGTCTCTTGCGGCTACTGCCATCCTCAAATTTTAAATGCAATTATGGAGCAAAGCAAGCTGCTCCAACATGCTACTGCCATTTACTTGAACCACACTATTGCTGATTTTGCTGAGGCCTTAGCTGCTAAGATGCCCGGAAATCTCAAGGTTTCTGCTATTCTCGATACCTTTCGGTAAAACATCATTCTTTTCAATGGGATACAATGATGGTGTAATTTGGGTTTTGGTTATTTTCTTTCATTTTGTATTGAAATGATGATCGTTTGTATAAGTGGTTTGTTGCTTCCTGCTCAAACTAATTATTTAAAATTTTAAAACATGAATTTTGTGGGTAATCATATGTAATTCATCTTTATTTGTGTCAAAGGTACATAACATTATTGGAGTAAATTATGGGTTGCTGCTTCTCATACTGATCAGAAAACACTATCTACATCTTAAACTTGTTTTCGTCTGCAGGTTGTATGTTTTGTAAATTCTGGTCAGAAGCAAATGAATTAGCGATGCCGATGGCTAGACTATACACTGGTAATCTTGAAATGATTTCGTTAAAAATGCATGTCATGGTGGAAGTTCTGGTACAATAGGAACACATGGAAATACTCAATTCCACAGGTTTGTTTATCTACAATTGCTGCATGGAAATATGATCACTTATTGTAATTTGATTGATGCCAATGGTTCTGACTGAAGAATACTGCAGGGCGAAATTCATCATGTTATTAATCCAAATCCATACCGAGGAATCTTTGGCTCTGACCCTACTGGTTATGTGAAAGATGTGCAGGATCACATGGATTATGGTACTTCTGGAAAAGTTGCTGGATTTATATCCGAAACTATTCAGGTTGGTGACTTGACTTTAAGTATTGTTTCCATAAGCAGCGTATATGACTGTTTTGACAACCTTGAATATGAAATTGTAAAAGAACTTCATTCTTTTATATTTTTGGTGAATATAGGGAGTTGGAGGAGCAGTTGAATTAGCCCCTGGATACCTGACAATGGTTTATGACATTGTGCGTAAGGCAGGGGGAGTTTGCATAGCTGACGAAGTGCAATCGGGGTTTGGCCGCACAGGAAGCCACTATTGGGGTTTTGAGACTCAAGGTGTCATCCCTGACATTGTTACCATGGCAAAGGTATTTAAAATCACACCTCTTCAGATTTGTTCCTTAGTGCTACAAAAGATAGTTCTATGTTTTATATAGTTCTTGCTTCATATGTTACTTTTACTGTCTTTTGAAACCTGTTTGACCATCTCACAAATAACACAGTTAGCATTTATCAGGGTATCAGCAATGGTTTGCCATTGGGAGCTGTAGTAACAACACCAGAAATAGCACAAGTAATGGCACAGAAAATTCAATTCAATACTTTTGGTGGAAACCCTGTGTGTTCTGCCGGTGGACATGAAGTACTGAGAGTCATTGACCAAGAGAGGCGTCAAGAGCACTGTTCTGATGTTGGTTCACACATGCTTGGACGTTTGAGAGAGCTGCAAAGAAGACATGACAGTAATTTCTCTTGAACTTGGTTCTAAATACTTTGTTGCGACTTTTGCCTGTGTGATGTACATGACATTTTCCATTTGTCTCTCTATATTTGGTATTCTATTGGCCTAGGCTTCGAGCCTTGTTATATAGGCTGTCTGTTTGCACCCTCTGAAAGCAAACCTAGTGAACCAACTATTATTAACTCGCTATAGTAAACCATACTTTTGGGTATGTTTCTGCTCATATGCCAAGTTACCAACATTTACTGGGGTAAAGTCTTCTCAATTATCTAACCAGATTTGTATTAATACTCTATTCATTCCTGTAAGTGTTTGCAGATGATTTTTCTTTTTATGCATGTGCTTGTACAGTGTCTCAAATTGAGCTGCTTGTGAATGTGTGCACATATCATATATTAATGTTTTTGTACGAGCCATGAGCAAAGCTAGTTTCTTTAACAGCCTCATGTAGGAATAATTAGTTTTGCTGCTTCTGTAGCCTTGTGTAGAATAGAAATCAACAAGCCAAACAGAAGTCCAAATTTTATCGATTTTTTCCGCAGACATTCAATGATTATATGAATTTAGATGTTTCTGATGATATGTAACTTCTGAATCACTACTAATGTTCTAATGCAATACAATGTGCTTTTAGTAATGATATTCTAAGTTGCTCAGAAATTTTTAATCGTTGTTCCAGTCATTGGAGATGTAAGGGGCAGGGGCTTAATGTTGGGGGTAGAACTTGTGACTGACAGGAAGGAAAAGACGCCTGCCAAAGCTGAAACTGCGATCTTATTTGAGAAACTTAGAGGTAACGAGGACAGCCTCCCAACCCCATAAACATGGAAAAGATAAGCTTTTGACTACCAAATGGTTTTTTCATCGATTTCTAATGTGTATTTATCATCACTGTTTCCTGAGTGCAGAGCTTGGCATCCTAGTCGGCAAAGGTGGAATCCATTGAAATGTGTTCCGTATCAAACCGCCAAAGTGTTTCACCAAAGAGCCAATGTGTTTCACCAAAGACAATGCAGGTACTCTTGATGTCAACGTCTCTTCAAGTGCTTAGATAAATTGAAGCCTTGTGATTTTTAGATGAGCAATAAGATAGCTTTCAGGAGAGATTCTGAGAGCTTTGAAGAACTCAGTACCCATGAAAAAAAAAATCCAATTTGCCTGCATGATGATTAGTTGTTAATTTTGCTTATATGCTCTTTTTAACAGAATGATCTAATGTCATGGATGTTGTTTCGGTACATGCAGACTTTCTTGTCGGCGCATTGGAATACTCAATGTTGAAGTTGTGAGGAACTACCTGCCATTAGCTGAGATGAATATGTAATTATTCAATTTTTTTGGCATCGATCTCTTCTGATAGGTTGCATTCAATAATATCGAGCAAATATCTAACCAATCCTAACCTGAAAAAATCGAACTTTTTTTTCTTATGTCCAAAGAATGTAGATGTCAATAACGTGAGCCAATAGATCCATTACTTGAAAACGCATGCAAGGAACTAAATCCCAGAGAGGGTTCAGCGATTTCAGTATGTGCAACAGGTCGATGTTGGCAAGGCATCAGATCTTTTTGTTTTGTAAGTGATGTAATTTAGGAGCAGGAATGCCCCAGAAAAACTTGTATTGCAATAGGACCTCAGACTTCCAGTGACGGTTGTGTCCCAATTTTGCAGGATCAATAATGGCTCTATAGTTTCTGGTTACTCAGCGCCTAAGCACCTATCTGTAAATGTGGGTTCTGATGATTAAAATGTTGATTGAACTCAACTGGCGATGCTCTCTTTTTTCTATTTCTCCTCGTAATTAACATACCAGAAAAGGGGGACGGGAAGAGTTGCTAATACAGAAAATAAAAGAAAATTAAAAGCTCCCCAGATAAAAGAATCAGAGACTAATCATGTTCAACCATTCTATTTGGCGTTGGTAAAGATGAACTTCAACGACTGGAGTTTGTAGGTGATTAGCGAGCTAGGCTTCCAGTGTGTGACACTTCAGACAAATTAGCGGTTATCTGATAAGAATTCAAAATCAAGGTGGTTTCACTCTTTAGCATTTTACCCAAAAATACCTTCTCATTATCAGAAGATTCTCATTTTCAGACCTAAAACTCAAAGTCAAGTAGGGTTTTGCACAAGCAAGGGAGATGGGAGACGACAAATAAGCAGCAATATTCACCAATTATGTACACGGCAGATGAAAACAAAAAATACAAAGACCAATTTACATGACGAAGTTTCACCTGCAAACTCGAAACGTAATATATCATTCGATGGCAAGACAGTAACAGCATTGAAAATTGATTTCACCACAAACTACCTTTGATAGGATGGCTATTTATATCTACATCTTTCCAATTGTGGGATGCTGCTTGAAAAATGCCAGTAGCTTGAATCTTCTATATAAGATAACAACATTACCGAATCTAGGCAGGCTCGCAAGGGCGAATTGCCCAAAGTGAACTCAGATCCCTAAGCCGTTGGAAGTACTCTCCCAAAGCAAGAAGGCCTCGAGCTGCCTGGCGTGCTGTTAAGATCCGTGACATCTGCTGCAAAGTCTCCTGGCGTAGATGGTCCGCCTGTTAAAACAGATAGTTGATGTTAGATGTGCCAACAAGCCCAGTTGCTTGACTTCATTCAGAAAGCTGGGAAGCATAACTTCAAGCACAACCAATTTTGACCTAAATGCTAGCAAAAAAGTTGATGCACCTCCATCTGCATAACAAAATTATTTCAGGAAGGCACCAATATTCCTTAATGAAATTTGAGAATGCCTTTTTCCCTGAAATTGAAGTGATCACTTCATGAAACCCAGTTGATTGGCAAGAACATAAATTATGGATTGCGTATGTGTATGTGAGTGCAGGAGAAGATGCAAAAGAAGACCTGCAGCACAAAGCGGACCAGATCTTCTAGCTTCTTCTCCATTGCAGTTTCCTTGTGAGGCGAGTAACTGGTTTCACCCAATTGACCAGCTGCCACAGTCTCTGCTAGAGTTTGCTGGAGTTTCTCCATTCCTTGTGAAAGAGCATCTTCAGCTTGCTGGCATGATTGTCTAAGATTAAGAGCATTCACAACTTGCTGTTCTGACAAGGGCTCAATGTGAGGCAAGAGAATCTGTAATCAACATAAAAGCAATATAAATTATTACACAGCTTGCTGGCACTTCAGGCATGAATTCTGCCTAGCATATCCAGAGCAAGACAAAAAAAGAAAAGAAAACCACCGTTTTGGAGTAACAAGGGCCACAGCCATTTTTACTTCAACCACAACATTTTCAGCTCCAATAATCTCTAACTTGGAATAAATGAAATACTTGCAGCAAAAGGGACAGTGGCCAAAAACCAACTGTAAAATTAATTAACCAGACTGCCAATAGGTCACACACTTTAGCAATTGCCAGCACAATGCTCAACATACACTGAACCTAGCATCAGCGCAAGCTACAATGCATTCAGAAGTTCAAAAGCACCCCCGTATACTTAACATATGAATAACTTTCAATTGATAATTTTGAATAATTAATCCAGCACCTTAAGAAGTTCTGAAGGGCGAAACCCTCCAATCCACAATAAAAACCTTTCTGCCGATGATTTCCACAAGCCAGACATCACATAAAAAACGTCAGCTTTAGCTGCAGTTGCTTTCTTGCGAAAAAGTTCAGAATAGTGGCTCATGTCGCTTTCTACAAGTTTGTGGAGCTCTGCGTCACTGATATGAGCATTTAAAGCTCTTCTCATGTCACAAATATGTCTATTTTGCTCCTCCAACCAGTGCCCATACTCCATCTCAAAAGTTGAGATCTCTGAAGAATCCTCAGAGTCAGCATTTGGTTGATAGAAAGAACAAAATTAGAGATAAACTACAAGAAGCAAAATGTCCTTCAGAAATTTAAGGGCAAAAATAATCAGATTGAGCGCATAGAGAAAGTGCTGACATTTTTCAGGACAGATTCATGTACAACAGCAACCTCTCAAGACCATATTTTAAGTGCCAACTTGGGGCATAAGTGAATGATGAGCATGTCACTAATAAAGATTTTACGTTGATAGCAAGCAGCAGCTGTAGACAATATATCAAGGGGGTGTTTGGCATGTCACGTTTTAAAAAAATCTTGAATTTTTTTATCGTAAAATAAATTTTAAAAAATAAAAAATATATATTTTCATGTATTTCAAATAAAAAACATTTTAAAAAACAACCTCTACAACACACGTATCTTGTTACTGTAGGAAAGCATTTTACTTTTTATTTGCCATTGAACTCGTTCTTTTAACATAATACATAACAATAATGCATGATCAAGTCACAAATATATAAATTAAATAATGTAGCAAATTACTTCTACTTTGAATGGTCTCCTTTGTTCATGTGAGTTCAAACAAACTGACAAATTTTCAACCCAAATAATTTTACAAACATCTTAACAACTATGTCCCGTCCCTTCTTTTTATAACATTGTCATTGTCCAGCAAGAATCAACAAGAGTGTAAAATTCTAACTTGTAGGCATTGCAGAAGAAGAAGAAGGGAAGCTAAAAATAAAGCGGAACATTAATGATCGACAATATCTTAAAAGGTTTATGACATAAAACATTTGACAAAGCCTACTGCAAAGTGAGAGAGACGTGATTTCAGCTAGACAGACCGCCATGTGGGAGTGAGACAGCAGAACAAACGGTAATGAAGTACTTAGGCAAACATATACCTGAGTTTGTAGCTCCACCAAAGCCTAGCTGACTGGTATCTACTCCACCACCTATATACAGGCCCTGTTGTCTAGCTCTGTCAAGCTCCTGCTCCAACTGAAGGAGCTTCGTACGACTTGATTCTAACTGCTTAACATAAGCCTGTAAGGAAAAATTAAAATCAAATTTAGTAACACCACACCTCTCTTCGCTTTTAGGCCATTGGTTTTTAATTCATGGTCCTTCCTACCTTCTTCCGTAAACGGCTTTTACGAGCAGCCTCGCGATTTTGTGCAAGACGTCTTTGTACCTGTAGGAAGTCATACGTGAACTAATTATGAAGCAAGTATTTATATTATTCCAGAAAGAACTCTCAAAGTTAATTTTTTGACATCCGAAAACATTGGAAAATGAGGATATTTCTATCAGTATATAGCAAACAACAGATCCCAAAATTTATGAATGAAAACAGTATAAATATGGATAATATTCAAACGTTCAAACAAATCAGATTTTTATCATCATCAGAAAGAACATGAAATTATTTCAGGGTTTAAATCTTGGCATAAGATCTCAAATAAATGGTGATTCAAACTAAAGTTAAGACCTCGTTGGAAAAAGAAGACACGAAAATCAAAAGATACAAGACAACCAGCCGATCAAGGGGTGGTAGCTCATATCATGGGAGGAAGTAGGTCTAGTAGAACTTGAGACCATAGCTATATATGATAAGGTATTTATTTTCGGAGTAGAGAGAGAGAGAGATCCACAGCCAAGGACACCGGCACAGACTTTACCTTATCAGAAGGCTTAGATGCTTCTTGATCATACTTGTTAGAAGGTCCAAGTGTACCGTGTGAAGTATCCTCTGACTAAAGACAAGTAAATAACAAATATGTTTCAGCTTGTAAATCTAAAAGCATAGCCAAATACAAGAACTGAGGACGAGCTTCCAACAATTTTCACCTGATTGTCTAGCTTTGTGTCTGGTGCTATAATTATCGATGCAGATGGATTTGGATTACCTGCTATAAACATAGTTGAAGTACTTGTATTTCTATTACTCTCGAAGTTTTCTCCCCACATACCAATCTGGTGCATAGGGTCATAAATGCCCATCCTTCCGGAGGTTACAAACTGAGTGGATGTAGAATTCATTCTCCCTGGACTTGTGATGGAAGCAGATCAATGAGCTTTCGGCATATATGCAGAGGCGAAAATACTACAAGGTGCTGGGGTTCAATTGACAGCAGAAGAGTTTCTATAGTTGGGACAGGAAGCCACCACATTAAGCTGTGAAAGAGATCTGAGTTAAGGAAAAACACAATAAGACAGAGACTGGCAAAATATAAATTGAATTGACAAGCTTAGAAGGGCAAAAAAGGCGAAGGAAGTACATGAGATCCCAACTATACCAGTCTGGTATCAGAGACTGATATCTTAATGCACGTCACTATTCATGGCTTTTTGAAACCTTGGGAGGCAAAAGTAAACGCAGATTTATAGCAGATAAAAGAAGAATCTTAGGTTCATGGAAGTGTACAACCACTAATAGTTCACTGAATAGCATTCTGCAGCCAGGAAAAGTCTATGTGAATGTGTTCTATCAAAACACTCACATAACATTCATACGGAGAAAAAGATTACCAATCACGGACCCTTTCTTTCCATTTTTTGTTGTGTCTCGGCCATTCCTAACCCACCATTTTTGGATCTACCGTGTACTTATCTCACTTGACGTGCTTATGGTGGACCTGGTCCTACATGCATGGTTTACTATTTAGGGAGGAAATCTCCAAACATGTGGTATCTTTAACAACCACCACCACTTTTACCAAGTCAGAACTTCCCAAAAATACTCGGAAAAAAGGCATCATGCATAAAAACTGAAAGGAAAGGGAACAACAGAGAAGAGAATGAAGAAACAAGTCAACTAGACTGTTGTATCGTTGTTGACAGTAGTGAGAAATGGACTGCACACAACTGAGAGCAACCAAGCTCTCTAATTGTCCTAGACAAATGATGATCGAGGTCGAAGGCACAACTCCAAACTGGCAAAATCATACGTTTTGAAAAGGATAACAAACAAATGAAAGTCAATGATGGAACATGCTTATGAAGTTACAACAACAAGGCCTGTGAAAACAGAGGAAGTCTCGGCAACTAGAGAAAGTGTGTGACCCAAAACACATCCTGTTGCTTTTTCCACCATCCAACTTTGAGAGTTATCACAAAAGCACAAGATTAATCTTTGGTGCAGATGAGAATTGCAACTCCGAAAGGCCAAAAACAGTAGAGAATTATCCTAATTCCACAACTATATTGGAGTTTCGGTTATTAGACCGAAGCAGAACATCCGCTGTCTTTAAAGGGAAGGCTGGAAGCAAAACACCTGTTTGCCTCTAAAGAATAGCAATCATACATCAATTTTTGCTTCCAACTAGCCCAGAAACTGTAAAGAAACATGTTGAAATAAAAAAAGAATGGCAGAACACATTCAAAAACTCGAAAAAAATTAGGACATCAAAAAGAACTCTTCTTCCGATCAATCAATGATTCTTAGCTTCCATCACCATAAGCTTAACTCAACTATCCAACATCTTGTAGGCAACAAACAATCCAAAACCATATCAAGTCAAACATACAATCATCACACAAGCAAGACTTTTTGGCCATAAGAAAACACAGCAAAAAAAAACAATAAATTAATAAAAAAAATACATGAATACATACAAACGTATAATAATATAGTATCAGCTTTAGATAAGTACAGTTGAGTTCTCCTAGCTAAGCCTGGACTTGAACAGAGCAGAGCAGCTTGAAAAGGATTTGATTTCCTTATCTTTCTCTAGCCCTTTTCAACTTTCTCAACAACCAAACGAACTCTCTCAAAAACAAACAAGAAGGCAAAAAAAAAAAAAAACAGACCTTTTTTCAAATCAAAGCAACAAGAGAGAAACTTTCCCGCCTCCGAAACTGCAAGAGGTAAAGGTAGAGGCAGTTTTTGGAAATTTTCTGAACTGAAAGCCAAAGAGAAGAAGTAATATAATTTGTTGCAGTAATTCTCTCAAAACCACTATTCCCATCATCATTTGCAACAAGAATCGAAATGGCAATAAGACATCTTAAAAGAGACTCTCCTCTTCAATACTGTTCTATATTCATTTGTTTATTTTCTTTCTTTTTATTTTTTTATATGTCTGAAATTAAATATGTTGTATTTAAATTTTAAAGATAAGATATACTCTCCAACTTTCGGTCTAACATAATTTTATTCTAAATACCTGAATTTTTAATGAACTTAAACATTGTCCATGTTCTTTTTCTAGTAACGCAATGGTCAAATCACAGTCCCCTCACCTCATTTTATTATTATTATTATTATTATTATTATTATTATTATTATGAACAAGCTAGTTGACTGGAGTATTGGTTCAAATTCCTTCAACTTCTTACCATACGATTACAAGAAAAAATGAATATAATCTTGTGTGAATTTTTTTGGTGTCGATTGTTAAGTACCTTTACTTTTACTTATTCCATCAGACAGAATTATTTAATCAATACTTAAATTAAACATTACTTTATAATTGTGCTATTTGCGGATGAGATAATACAATTTCAATTTAGTAAATATTATTATCCTGAAAAAATAAGAAAATACTATTCAATTCATGGGATTACAAATTGTTAATTTTATTTATTTATTTATTTATTATGTCATAAAAACTCATCTTTCATTTTGCAAGTTAACTAATTTCATTGTAATTTTGATCATTACAATTAATCAAGTATAATTTGGCAAGAAAAAAAAATATTATCTTAGATAAGAAAAGAAATATTATTTATTGTATAAAAAATTGTTTTAAATTCAATTATTAATTATTAAATACTTAGGCCATAAACCTTATCTTATTATTTTATAAATTTAAAGATATTATAATTTATCTGTATATTGAAGTTGTTATCACGATCTTTTCCTTAAAAGTATTATTTTTAAATAACCATGGTGAGTACTATATAATAAGAATTAACATATATATATATAATTAAATAATTTTAACTTAGACAATTTCTAAACCATTAAATAGACTTTTTTATTTATTTATCTTGCTATTCTTTGTTTTATTGAGAATGTTGTTAATTATTGTTAATCTGAATTTGAATAGGAGTAAAGAATAGAATGTTGTTAATTATTGACTTGTTGGCATTATTTTATGTCTTTTGATAACATCATGGGCTACAGAGAGTCAAAGTTTACACGTACGCTTCCACTAACGCTAATATGCGCACCGGATGATCTGTCACTACTCCCCCTCCATGCTCAACCCGCGCACCTCCACTGAGTTTGTACTTTACGTCACTTTCCGGCGAGGCTTTCAAGTGAGTCCAGCAAATTTATTGATCTCTTAAGAGAAGTTATATTGTACCGGGACTTGAAATTTTGAGATTTGACTCATTTGAGTTTAAAGCGGTCTTACACGCGCATATAAGGAGCGTGAGTCAGGGATGTCAGAGAGATTGTTATAGCCGGAGACTATCTGTATTGTTAGAGCGTGGGATCACGCATTGATTTCTGGCGAGTAGTAACTTTTTTGCCTAGATTGGCAAACTAACGGCGACTATTGGATTCGATGCTCTATTTTTTGTAGCTCAAAGCCAGCAGTGTTAGGGAGTAAAGTAATTTTTTATTTTTTTATGTAAAAATATTAATTTAATATTTTAAAAATATTAATTTAATATTTTAAAAATATTAAATTAATATTTTTATTTATAATTTTGATAAGCTGATATAAAAAAAAATTATTTTAAATATATTTTTAAATAAAAGATATTTTCAATTACAATATTAAAGATAAGCACGTGATTTGAGAAGTCATGCTAAAAGGAAAAATAATGATGGTGGGCAATTGAGTAGAATTTAACTAATTTTTCCACATATTATTACGTAACTGTCTCTTGAGAATTTTCATTTATTAAATAATTAATTCCAGTACTGAATCATGTAAATCTAATTGTTAAATTCTTGAATAAGAATTGATTCGGGGAACATTTTAAAGTAAAACTAGCATAATGCATGGTGAGACGTTAGGAAATGTTTGAAGAAATAAGAATTTAATTAATTAGATGTATATATATAGAAACTAATTCAAATATCAGATTTTAATGTTTAAATAAAATACCATGGAATTTCATCCTAGAGGGTAATCTCAACCATATCACTATGCATGAATATATAAGATTAATTAATATATTTAGTAATTAATCAATCCTATATGCATATATTGGTCGTTAACTTCATGACCCGTGGGATTAGTCGAGGTGTACGCGAACTGACCAGGACACCCACGTTAATAAAATGAAAATAAAAATTAATAGATGCATATTTTGTATAGCATAAGTCATATAGTTGATTATATTAATTAATTTTTATACAGTCACAAGAACCGGAATCAAAAATATAGTGAAAAGGCTAAAGTAAATAGAAAGGAGAACAGAAAAAATATTAATTTTTATGTTCACATGAGATTTACAAGCCATTTTCACAAACATGTTGCATTGTTTGGATGGAAAGAAAAAAGCTTTGATAAAGACCTGAAGGAATAAGGAGGGTAACTCCACTAAATTTGGCAATCAAGAACTAATCATTTTCTTCAGAACCATACAAGATTAATTAAGGAAATAAATATTATCTAATTATATTTATAGTACTTCATTTGTTTTTAGAGATTATATATCCAGTGAAGATTACCCAACTAATTAGAAAAATAAATAAATAGGAAAAAACCCAAATCTTATTTAAATAATTTTTTTGTTACATGTCTCCCGATCAATTATATTATAAAGTTGGGTGATCCAACCTAACAAAATTCATGCCATATGGCTGGCTCTTCATGCCCTACAAGGACAAGAGTGACCTCAATATATATATATATATATATATATATATATATATATAGAATACACAAGTTGCTCGTAAAATATTCATAGGTTTCCTGCCTGCTGTCCACTATCATATATTATGAATTACACTTTGTACTTAGGAAAACCATAATTTTCTTGGCTTATTTGCACCAATAATTTAATTACCCTTTGAAGCTAGAGCCGGCTTGTTGGGTATTTTATATACAAATAAATTGTCCATGCGCGCGCGCACACACCAAGCAAGCCAAGCCAAGCCAGAGACTAGCTAGTTCAAGATCTAATCGCATTCACACTAGAGAAAGAAATCATAGAAATTAATAAAGAGGAATGGCGATGCTCTATATATATATATATATAATTAATTAAGAAAATCAATGTTCAAGAAATCTCCCGTCAGCCAACAAAATCGATGAATATATTCATCGCACCCTCCTTTTATATATATATATATATATATATATATGCGCGAAAGAATATCTTTTAAATGATGTTAACAGGCCAGGGAACAATACGTGTCGCAAATTTGGCTCTCCTTTTCTCTGATTAAAAATCTTTTCCAAGGTCTATATATATATATATATATATTAAGAGTGAATATATTCACATAAAGCCTTGAATGGTTCGTTCGAAGGATATGAAAATGGGAGGAAGACGAAATTAAGATGTGTCAAGCTCTGGGACACTTGTTCCAAATCTTTTCCAAACTAAGTTCCCCATGTACATCATGGCCCCATGCACGAGCTCACTTGTCCTCCTCCGCCTCCTCCTCCTCCTCCTCCTCCTCCCACCATTTCTAGAGGATGTTCCAAACTCAGTTGTCAGCTTTTTCGAAAGGCAAGATGAATGCTACAGGTACGAATTACAGTGACAATGATAGATATTTTATCCGTTATACATCGCTGGCGATATAATTTTATTTTCTATAAAAAAAAAATTATATATATAAGTTTTCCCCTCCATGTTTTTGTAGTTAAAAAAATTATGTGTTAATAAAAAATTTAATGCATACATGCAATTAAATAAATAAAAAATTATGTGTGATAATAAAAAAAAATCATTAGTGATAACTAAAATAAAATTGAAAAAATCAAGAGATGGATATATATTATAATTTTTAATCTCGCAACGAGATATTTATCCGGATGTGTTTGTTAAATTTATTTATTAAAATAAATTTTTTTTCAATTAAATTATAATACAAATAGACAGACACGTTAAATTGATTGAATAAAATAATAGAAAAAAATATTATGTAAAACTGTATATATTAGAAATATTATCTGAAAATATTTTTTTTATTTTCAAAAATAAAGTTCATATATACAAAAAATAAAAAAAAAATTATAGATTAATCAAAAAAACTCTTAAAAAACTAAATACACACGGAATAACATGAGTTGTTTCATTTCTTTTTGTCTTTGTTAAGTTTAGTTTTTTTAAAAGATTTTTGTTTTAAAATTAAATTAAATTAAATTAAATTGATTTCATCCTTCGACATTTAGTTCATCAGGTGTTCAACTTTTCGATTAAGCCCAAGTCAAGAATTTATTGGATTGCGGGTTTGAGAGTTTAACTCGGATTTACAAGGTTCATCTGTGTTTACTTGATTTTTTTTTATCCTTTTTAAGCTTTTTTTTTTTTGGGATGTCATTCTCCAACATTATTTTTATTTGTTTTCTATGAGATTTATCTTTCTTTTTAAAATAACAAAGGTTGCCTCAGGTTTTTGTTCAATTTAGCTTTTTTTTAAAAGAGTTTTGTTTATTAATCAAATTAAATCTATTAATTTCATCACCCGACATTTAATTTTGTGAGTGTTGAGCTTCTTAATTTAGCTTTTTTTAAAAGGAGTTTTGTTTATTAGTCAAATTAAATCTATTAATTTCATCACCCGACATTTAATTTTGCGAGTGTTGAGCTTCTTAATTTAGTTCAGATCTATAATTTAACGGATTACGAGTTTGAGAGATTAATTTAGGTTTACAAGGTTCGATCAGACTTGTTTGATTTTTTTCTTATTTTTTAAGTTTTTTTTTGTTTTATCTACCAACATTTTGTTATTTTTTTATTTGTTTTCTATGAGATTTTTCTATGGTTTTAAAAATAACAAGGGTTAGCTGAGACTTTTCTTCTTGACTTTTGTTAAATCTAGCTTTTTAAAAAGAAAATTTATTTTTTAATTAAATTAAATTAATTACGTTGGAATAAGCATGAGATGCTTAATTTATGATTCTTTCTCTTTTTTTTTAGTCACTGTTTTGTTAGCATTTGCTATTTGTTTTTTTTAGTCACTGCTTTGTTAGCATATGGGATCTGTTTTGATTATTAAATTCTTAATATTTTTTTTATTCTCTTAAAACATTGACATTGACATTGCATTAATATTTTTTATATATTGGTAAAGAATTAACTCGGCCGATAATATAACTTGGCCTTTCACTTTTCACTTTTTTATTAGAATTAACTTGGCCTTCCACCTTTCCCTTTTTTATTATTTAAGTTTAAATATAGTTAAATTCTCAATAAGGTTGTTGATGCAATTTTAAAATTAAATAAAATATAATTTCACCAACCTTATTGAGAATTTAACTATATTTACTAACCTTTTACCTTTTTTTTTTTTTTTCAAATAGAGGGAAATTTGGCTCTTCCAATCCTCATCGAAGCAAGTGATTCACCAGCTAAATGGCACTGACAAGGATCTAAAATAAGATTATCAAGCACCCATATTTGGAAGCAAGATGAGAAGGAAAGAAAGCGGGGGAATAAAAAAAAAAAAAAAAGTGATTTATTTTTCACTCGTTTTCTCCACGGCCGACCCACTGACAGTCTGACACTTTAACTTTGTTATCTGTCTCATTTCTCAGGTTATCGTGCTCATTTGGCTTTACTTGAGCGAAAATTGTACTTGAAATATTGTTATTGAAATTTCTTCTAAACAAACATGTAAATATACTTGAATTAATTATCATGAATAAATTTTCAAAAACTCCTATAAAAATTTAACATCATTTTAATAGTTAGATAAAAATTTATGATTTTTTTTTTAGTTATTATTATAACTTGACATGACCAGATCCCCTCTTAAATCTAAATATATCCTACTGATCTATAAATGCATCTGCTAGGATATTTATGTTATCTATCTAGGACAAATCTTTATTTAGTTGTGACAGAACCACAATTGACTACTTAAAATCACTCATTATCGCAAACCCGACTTTATTATTGACATTGAAAAACAGAGAACAACAATTTTTATAATTAGATAATTATTATTATAACTTGACTTGATCAAATCCCCTTTTAGATCTAAACATGTCCTACTGGTCTCTAAATGCATCTGTTAGGATATTTATGTTATCTATTTAAGATAAATTCTTATTTAGTTGTGATGAACCATAACTGACTATTTAAAATCACTCATTATCGCAAACCCAACTTTATTATTGACATTGAAAAACAAAAAACAATAATTGTATGAATAATAAATTATGATTTTTTTATAAAAAAATCGACTGGTTCATATAATTATCTCAATTGACTAATGGATTAAGCTGAATGTTTGATGATAAGGTTACTATTGCGTTTTAAAAAAAAATATTCAGGAAATATTGCAATTTAAATACACAATAAGACAAAATTATACTATTTCATAATATTTTTTAACATGATAGTATTATGTCGAAATTTTCAATTTACTACGCCACTATATATATATATAATTTTTTAAAAGGACCAAAAGGAAAGTTTGAAACAAAACGGAAACATGAGAGAGATAGTCCACCAGTGAGCAGTTTGAAAGGTATGGCTGCCGATCAACTCATCACCAATGCACTGCAACATGTACACTATGACCCATAGTAGGCAAGTTTTCATGAGGCGTCACATCTAGTCACTTTAGAATTAGAAACTTCACCATATCACCTTTTCTTTTCTCCATATCTCTGAATTTAAGCATTTAGGCCTCCAATTTTTTCCCCCACAATTTCAACCCTTGTGGTATATATGCTTTATTTTTCCATACAAAGGAGTTTGCTTTTTGGTTCTTTAATTGTGTCATGTCTTGGCATCAATTGTTGTTTGATGCAAAAGTAATTTTTAAAAAAAAAATCAATTGTCGGGTAAACTTATGTGTCACATAGGTTAATCTAAATTTATCTTAAAACAATCATTATTTTATTTTTTAAAATGAAATGACTTTATTTGGACTAAAAAAATTAAAAAATTAAAACTATATAATTTTTTTTTTAAAAAAAGTTGATTTGACTTAGTCAAGTTAACTAAGAGCCGGTTTGGAAACGCGGGTCAACCCGCGTTTTCAGAAAATTTAAAATTTATTTTTGCTAAAAATTAATTTTTTTTGTATGTTTTGGATCATTTTGATGTGCTGATATTAAAAATGATTTTAAAAAATAAAAAAAAATATTATTTTGATGTATTTCGATATAAAAAATACTTTAAAAAACAACTACGACCGCAATCTCATACAAATAGTTATAAGTCACGAATTAACTTGGAAACAAGTAGTAAAATGATTGCCATAAATTCAAGAAAGGAATTATGAAGACTACACGCAAGCTAAATTATTAGTTGTTAGGCAACTACATATGCTAGGAGAGATGCATGAGCCTCCATGTTTGTATTAGGTTATTTGCATGCATGTATGTACAAGGAT
>Ga0325400_1001726_pt1 | contig 18388 bp, 9 predicted proteins | sample PopdelMetagenome_2_FD_205662 | JGI IMG/M metagenome (GOLD analysis project Ga0325400, IMG submission 205662) | Populus deltoides microbial communities from Bellville, Georgia, United States - Xylem-PdKOR-R1 | ecosystem: Host-associated > Plants > Phyllosphere > Stem > Wood/Secondary xylem... | reverse complement strand
ATGATATATGTATTAATTTTGATAAAAAAAAATTACTAATATATGTATTTAGTGTTGATGGAAATATATTAATTTTTTAGAGAATTTTTATATACTTAAAAATATATAAAAAATAAGATTCAAAATACAGTTATGTCTATAAAACTCCACTATTTTCTAAACTGAATTCAAAAAAAGTAAATTATCTTCTTAACTGAGTCTAAAAGAGAGTGACTCCTTATTTTAATTGAATCAAAGAGAAATAATGTCTTTCTCTTTACTGAAGTTAAATAGATTGTTTTTTAAAGGGGTTTTTTGTGATTTTTTAAATATAGTTTTATAAAGAATGTTGTAACTTTACAAATCAAATAATAGGAAGTCACGACAATTAAGCAAAGAGGAAGACATTAAATTAATGGATATCTTTTCTTGGTATGTGTAGGAGTCAGTGATATCTAGGACTCGAACTCAAGTAAAATTCGGTGCTAAAGACCACAGCCTCTCAAGATTACCACCAACCAAGTATGATGCATGCACGAATATTTTATAATTAAAATTTCACAAATAAATAAACTTAGAACATGTTTGGAAATGTAGTGCAAATTGAGTTCTTGAAAAATTTAAATTTTTTTTGCTAAAATTTAATGTAGTTTGTATGTTTTGGATCTTTTTAATGTGCTGATGTTAAAAATAATTTTTTAAAAATTAAAAAAAATCATTAGCATGCATTTCAGCACAAAAAGTTATTTGAAAAACAACCGCTACCACACTGTCAAGCATCCTCTTAAAAATTTCTATAAGTTTATAACGATTGTCACTGTATATGTTAGTGAGTTATTCTTCTTGTTTTTTTTCGTCAAATGTTGCCGTCCTCCATTACCAACTGCGAGTAACATTGGAACAGTAGCTTGATTTAAATTACAGTGAAATAGTATAGTTTGATGATGATGTAATTTTAAAGTGCAACATGGTCAAATTTTAATTTTATACCTTAATCGATTGATTTGTTAGATTCAGTTGTATTAATTAGTCAATCGTTTCATCCAAAAACTATAATTTTATGAAGTTTTTCTTCCAAATATATTTGTGAGTAAAAAATATCTTTGTCCAACTTATAAACCAAAAAATGACTCCAATTAAAACATCAAAAAGTTATTATTTACATAGTAGTGGGTGATTTTGAGCAGTTAGGTGTGAGTCTGTCATGACTAAATGAGGATCTGTCTAAACAGATTACGTAAATGGCCTATCAGATGCATTTATGAACTAGTAGGACAGGTCTAAGGCCCAAAAAGAGATTTGGTTACGCCAGACTAAAATAACAGCTTAAAAAATCCATAAGTTTTTATTCGACCGTTGGATCGCGCTCAAATTTTTACATAAGTTTTCGGAGATCGTTTTCTCTATAGTAGCCATTGCGTTTATATGCAGACCATTAAATCTTTAGATATCAAAAATCTTTCCAAGGCCTCCTGGTTTTGACATTTTTGAGATTTTCCTTATTATTTTCAGAACCGGTCAACCGTTTCACTAACTATTACGAACCGGTTAACTAGTTGAGCTAGAAATAACATGGTTTGATCATGTCGCGTTTAAGAATAGCGACATGCAGTAAATGGTACACTTCTAAAGCGCAACTTTGTCAAATTATGTTATTTTACCAAAACTTTTTGCTTTTATATCAATTCAACAATTTTTTTAGTTTTGTGTGTTAATCGGCAAATTTATCCTTTAAGATACAAATGAATCCTATTTCTAGGACTTTTAATACGTTTGATGGTTGAATCTAAGATACATAAGAGCATAGGATTGACGCATATTTAATCAAACAACATCGTAGTTCACATTGAAAAATAAAAAATCCTCTTTGGCAAAAACATAAGACTCCTAGCGTTTTTTCATTGTGCAACAAGTCGAAGAATACTATTTCTTGCAATAGTAGAATTATAAATTTGTATTTAGAATTAAAAAAATCTTCAAACTACTATTAAAAATAACATGATTGTTTTACTATGATGATCTTTTTATCATGATATAATTATTATTTTCAAATTATATAGAGATAGATTAATCTTTTTATTTTTTGTACTGTAAAATTACTTAGTTACGTACCCCTCAAATAAAAAAGATTACTTAACTTATGTTCGGGGGTATTTTAGATTTTTTATTTTGTAAAACCAATAAGATGACTTTATTATCCTTAAAGACAAAATCTACTAAACTCTTCTCAAAGGCCTTTTTGGTCCTTTTACTGTGTTTCTTTTTGTTAATATTATTATTTTGACTAAACTTTATTATCAAAATCCACTAAACTTTATTATCAAGGTGACTTGGGGAAATTTTGGTAATTTAGTATTTATTAAATATTATTTTAAAAAAAACTTGTTGGCACGTGCAATAATGGGCGGCCTCCATTCCATTCAAAAGGCGCGTGAGAAGTCTCGTCCGATCACCAAACATCACCTTTCACGAAGGTGTTTAAATCGTCTTGGCATCTCCTCCATAACGAGGTGGCACATGTTCCATATAGTCCTCCTTTTTTACACTAACAAACCTTTTCTTTTCTTTTTTCCTTCATCTCCCCCTCCCTAGATTTTTGCCTTGCCCTTTAAAAACTTAAAAGCAGCCCCTTTAATTTGTTTTTTTTTTTCTTTCATATTAAATTCATATTGTTTTGAATATTGTTTCTTTTATTTGGAATAATTTATAGAATTAGAATGTCTTTTCAATTTTATCCTCATTCATTTTTTTAACTTTTTAAATTTAGTCCTTATTCTTTTGATTGTTGTTTTTTTATTTGAGATAATTTTTTGAATTGATTTTTTTTTTTACAATTTCATCATCATCATCATGTTTTATTTCCTATCTAAAGTGATCCTCATTATTTTGATTGCTGATTTTTACTTTGGCAAACTTTTTAAATTGATATTTTTTTTTATTTCATCTTTCAACATCAAATTATTTGGGAATTCAGCTTCTTGAATGAGCCCGGGGTCTAGAATTTCTCGGTTACGAGTTCTATAGACTAGCTTAAGTTTAAGATGTTCGTCTGAGTTTGCTTGGTTTTTTCTTTCTTTCATTAACCTCATGTTTTTTCAGTTTTATCATTTATTCAACTGCAGACTAGGCTTTGTTATTTTTACTTATTTGCTTTCTGTATAACTTTTCATTAATTTTCAAAATGACCCAGGTTATCTCGAATCTTTTTATTTATCATTCTTTGTTTAATTTTGTTTGCCTAATTTTTTTTTATGATTGCATCATTCAATATTAAATTAGTTGGGAATTGAGCTTCTTGATTCAGCCGAGTTTAGAATTTCATGGGTTATGAATTTAAGACATAGTCCAAGTTTAGAATATTTGCTTATTTAAAAAAAAAAAACTCATGTTTTTTTTCAGTTTTATCCTTCAACGTTTACATTATTAGTTATTATGCCCTGTTCTTTCTTTTATCTTCTTTCTATAGGAATTTCTTGTGAATTTCCAAACTGACTCAGGTTATCTTGGGTTTTTTTTATTTGTTAAATTTACTTTGACAAATTATTTTAACTGATATTTTTTTTCTGATTTCATCCTTCAACATTATATATGTTGAGAATTAATTGTATTTTTTAGTTCCATCTTTCAAAGTTGAGGTTTTTTTATATTAGGCTTCATAATTTTTTTCAGTTTGCTTTCTATTCGTTTATCTCGATCTCATCACTTAGATTGCAAGTTTAGTGGTTTGGCTTGGTTTTTTTTTTAATTTAATATCGTTAATGTTATGTCATTCAGCATTATGTTTTTTTAAGATTAAGTTTTTATAATATTTCTTTCTTTTGCATCGGGTTATTTCATTGCATGATTTAAATTGCAGAGTTTGGTTAACTTGCTTAATTTGTTTAGATTTTTTTGTCTTATTTATTTATTTATTTATTTTAGATGTTTGGAATTGTACTTCAACTTTTACTTCTTGTTTATTTTCTTATTTCAATCTTGTTATTTACTTTTTGTTAATTTATATTAACTTATCTCAAGCTCACTCAAGTTTACAAATAACTTTCATATTTGTCATGCTATATATCAAGTTGTCATATTTAGCATTCTCATTCAAGTAAGCTCAAATCAGGTTTTTTTTTTAATTTTGTTTTTTCATATTTGATTTGTTTGAATTTTAGTTTCATTGCCTTATTGTTTTATCAATATTTTTTTTTTGCTCAATAAGGTTTATGCCGAATGCATCACCGACTTTTTCCCCCCGGCACACCGCTTAACACAGGACTGTAAATAATATAGTTCACTCTATATTCTAATGGGGGCAGAAAGCCACCTTTGTACGAAAACAGATTTTCAATGGTATAAAAAACTTCGATTCGTTTCGAGTAGCGGACCAAGTTCATTCGGCTCAATACATTTCCAAATCCCCCAAAGCACAGAACTGGAAAAGGCAGCAAGGGACAAGGCGAGGGAGATCAAAAATAAACATTTAACGATTTGAGACCCTGGAAACCAGGTCAACGACACTTTGATGAATACAAACTACCACTACCGCTACCAACAAGGGGACATAAGTCTGACAATCTGGATAATTTTCAAATCGAAACTGGTTTCTCGCTCCTAAGGGCACATCAGGGATGGAAAACTACACGGTGGTTCACAAACGGCCGATCATTACCATTATCAAGGACTATTTGTCAATTTACGATAAAAACTGTGATGAAAATAGACTTCAAATAAACCCGCCAGGACATTTCTCATAGAACAAAGAACTAAACATAATTCGAAATCAACATACAAGATGTCCAGTACATCTAAAAATCTGATCATTCTATAAGATACGCAACAAAATCCTTCTTAAGAAAAAAACACAGAAATCAAAAGGGGATCCACACTGAACTAAGATCGCCACTCAAGAGGAGGCTTGAGACTTCTTTGACTTGCTGGTCGCTAGCTGGGTCTCAGGCTGCAATACAAGTACACAGAATTAGAAAGGTCCAAAAAACACTAGTATATTAATTAAACCATCTACCAATTAGAAAGAAATGAATTTACCTCTTTCTTAACTGGCTCTTCCTTTTCAGATAGAGTCAACTCAATGTGGCAAGGGCTGGACATGTAAGCTGGAAAGGAAAAAAAAGATTCCTGTGAATACAGATGGAAATGTACTTGTAAGATTAACTAATACGAATCTAATCAAAACAAGCTTACGATTAATTCTTCCATGCGCCCGATAAGTACGACGTCTCTGCTTCTGTGCCTGATTCACCTGGATGTGAGTAATGTAGAGTGCATCCACATCCAAACCCTTGACCTGGAAAAGCAAGTAATGTCAGTAAAATGGCAAGCAGAAGATGATGAGAAAGTGAAGACCAATAAGAAGATAGATGTACCTCAGCATTGCTCTCGGCATTCTTGAGTAAATCCAAGATGAACTTGGCAGACTTGGCAGGCCATCGTCCTTGTCCATTAGAGTGCCTGTTCTTTGCTTGTGCAGTACGCCCAACTCCACCACAGAAACGTCGGAATGGAATGGCCTGTTTGTGAGCCATAACATCTTCCAAATACCTCTTGGCCTTGACCAGAGGCAACTTCCTTAGAGCAAAAGCTGTCTCTCTTGTATTCTGCATGACATTAGAAAGGATGCACATGTCAAAACAAGCTTAGAAAACCTATCAATGGAGGAAACATAATTACAATCAAGATCATACAATGCATGTTATGACTAACTAGTTTTTAAAATGCAGTACTTGAAGCAATTGAGAGGACAAAGCTAATCATAAACAATGGCCCGAGCATCAATTGATAGAAATCAATACAGCTATAAACGAGAACCATCACTTCAAACATGCATGGAGAAACATCAACATGAAAACAGATGTGCCATCATTTACTGAACCTTAAGCCACCAATAACAACAGAGGTTCACCCAATAACAATGCAATTAATTTTCCTGAAGTTTACGAGAGCCTTGTTCACAAAAAGGCAACAAGACCCTGCTTTTTTCATCAGGATAAGAATCAGAACAGAAAAAATGGGGGGTTTTTTTGTCAGTTACAACCAAAACATGTCAATCATAGACAAAATGAAGACAAACATCCAGTGTCTCCATTTCTTGTTGATGAAATATTCAAAACCTCATTTCTCAAATCTTCCACATGATCTTATTTAACAGGAAAGAGATTTCCTTTATCCTTAATTCAAATTGTCAACAACAGATGATACAACTAACTATACATGAAAGATCGGATAACCTAACCAATGCTTCGTAATTATTAAATTTAAGACTTCATAGTCCAAGTAACAAATAGATAAAGCCACAATATAAATATAATTTCGTTATGTTGTTTCCTGAAGGAGCGAGGAAAAAAACATGTAATTCACCAGCTTCTACATCAAATAACTCTTCAACAAAAGCAAAAACAGGTCAAAAAATCATTTAACACCAGCATAAGCCAAAAAGCGTATATTAATTAATCAAACCTATAAAAAACTATTCATTTAAACAAAATTTTAGTTAGAAAATGTGCCATCGTTTACTGAACCTTCAGCCACAAAGAAAAAAAAACAGAGGTTCACCCAATAACAATGAAACTGATTTCCCTGAAGTTTACGAGAGACCTGTTCACACAGGCAACAGACCCCTGCTTTTTTCATCAGGTTTTTACTAATAAATCAACTTTTTTTGTTCTTCAGATAACAACGGCCATACAATACAAAACCCATCAAAACTCTACACATAATACCTTGAAGTGAACTCTGAGGTCAGAGCCCCTTGCCTTGCAAGCTGCAAAAACATCAGACACAATAACATCAAGTTAAGATCTCCTTCAGTGATAAGCACGCTCGGGAAACCCAAATGGAAGAACATTAGTTGACTTACATTTGGTGGGGTTATCAGGCTCTCTAGAGTACTTCACCTGAGAAAAGAAAAACAAGGGGCATAATGTGATTTAGTGATGTGGAGATTCAATGTAAGAAAGAAAGGGAAAGAGAAGCGGTGGCGTACCATGGTGGCTGCAACTTCTGCCTTGTCGAAGCTGGAGATACGTTGATTTGGTGGCTCTAGCAGAGGAGAGGCGGAGAGGCTGCTGAGTGCGGTTTATATATAGGGATTCTAAGTGAAAGAAACCCTAATTCCTGCTGCAGACTGACTTCAACGCTGCTCCTTTTGGGCTTGGGTATTTTTTTTTTATTCAGCTTGTCTTCTGAAGCCCACCTCTTTTCCTTTTTTAGGTGTTGACTACATATTTTTTTTAGTATTTTTTAATAATTTTAATATATTGATATTAAAAATAGAAAAAAAAATTTTAAAAAATTAATATATTTTTAAATAGAAAAATATTTTCAGAAAACATAATATCAGGCCAAATAGGCTTTTAGGGCACATAAAAGATCCAATAGCCTACTAATTAAGAAGTTTTTTTTTCTTCTTACATAAGATAATTCATGCTTTCATACATATCTTTTTATTTTATGTCAAAGGTTATGTCTAAATTCTCTTCTGAACGATTTTAAAGCTACATCCCTATATCAATATAGTACATTGAAGAATATTTAATAAAATATTTAATTATTGATTCCAAAATTCGAATTAAAAAAAATTAAAGAAATATACTTAATTCGAATTTGAAGCTTCCTTAGTTTCTTGTAATTAATGAGCATCTACTGGTAAGAATATATATATATATATATATATATATATATATATATATATAAAATTAAAATTACTAATATTTTTTATAAGCCAATGAGATTTATTGATCAACAAGCTTATAGTCAAGCACACTTACACAAAGGGCATGGCTGACATTAATCCTATCCATTACTTGCTTGGTTTTTTAATTTTCTATTTTTTATTAAAATAGCCAACTCAAATAACTATTGATATCCCAATTTTCAGAACGAGCAAGTGGAAGAGGCTCAGAATGCTGGAACCTGAAACCAGTTGAAGATGATTCGATTAATGTTGGTGTATATAGTTCTTGGTCGATCGTTCGTCGAACTAATGATAGCTGAAAAATGGTGTTTCTGGCTATGTTTTGGAGCACAACAGCTTCAGGATCATGGCCATGCCGCTTTGTATTTTTCTGCAAATTTAATTTTGAACGATATTTGCGATGGTTATCATCTGGGTCTATATAATTTTCGGGCAAAGTTTATACATTGGAAGTTCAAAAATCCAGAGGATTAGAAAATGTAGCTGGACATAAAGCTAGAATAAGCAGTGACATCTGCCCAGTCTGGGAAAAGGCCTTTCAACCTCTGTGCCTCGTCATCTAAAACTTGGTCTACCACAGCAACTTCCACCCTTAAATCATCAGAACTGCTGGCCTGTTATTTCCAAAGAGAACAGAAAACAGAATTGAGCTGTGTAAAAAGATCATCTTTGTAGCCTAACCAAATCAAGGACAGAACTTTACCTCTAACCAGAAAGTCCAGTTTGCTTGGCTGGTTCCACTAAGTCTCAATATGTAGGATGGCGGACCACCTTCCACTGTTTCAGGATCTGTGCGATTTCCAGGGTGATTGCTTGTACAACAAAGCAAAATGCTCATAAGCAAAAGTGGAATCTTAAAATTTCATACCTGGAAGCATGTTGTCTGCAAATGACCAGCTTGATAAAGGACCGGTGATGTTAAGGACGGCAACCCAAACCTCCTCCAAATCACTGAAAAGACACAACGTATGAAGATAAAAACCCACACATCTGAATAAAAAATGTTAAAAAAGAAATATATGCTCTAGGATATAACATACGCACACAAGATTTCATTAGAACACAAGGTTAGATTTGAATTTTAAACTTTACTTTTTTTTAGTTGTTTCACTCCTATGCAGTTAAATAGCATCCCTGTTGTAGACACTTCAAGTTTTTTGCCCCATGTCTGGGATTTATCGAACATCTACCAATTATCCATTAAACATACAGTGCAAAAACACATATTTACCCGCTATATGTATATTCAAATCAGGCAAGAAACATATAGACAGTTTGTTCATTTGAAAGAGCAGTAATTTTGTTAAAGCAACATCGAGATCTTTCAACATGGTCCCATGGTTTCAGATGAGTGGGTGTAGCTGAGCTAGACAGCATACCCTCGCCTGCAATAATCCAGGTTTGAATTCCTCCCCCTAGCACGTGCACTGTGCTCTTGTCAAAAAATGCCCAACAGTTACTTGCTGAGCATACAGTTGAACTATGAGCATACCCACATCCTATCCCTCCAAACTGAGGATGCACAAACTCAAAGAAGTAGATTTTTGGAGCACAAAACAACTTTTCATGCACTTCCATGACCATTAGTTCATTCTACTTACCCCAAGGAAAATTCCAAGTAAACTCTCCGAGAGCTATCACTGGAGATGGTATGTGGCTTGTAAGTAGATAAGTAGGGGAAATATCTATATTGTTTAAAAACGCCATCACTCCTTGCAGGGAACTTTAAGCTTTGCGAAAACAAAAGAGACACTGGAAAAATTCCCTGCCAAAGAAATTAAAGAAAGAAAGAAAGTTACACAAAATAAAGGTTTATCTATGAATTTGAAGGATTTACTATCATTATAGAACATGTAATTGAAAACAAAGTAACTTGCCCTTGCTGGGCACAAAAATTAAATCTACCGCTCCAATGGAATTTGAGAAAACCTGACATAACTTCTGTGTTCAGAATAGGATACCATCCCCCATTTGTTTCAACAAGGCTCTTATGAAAAATGCCCCAGGTTGGGGAGAGAGGAAAGATTAACAAATTAAAAGGAAATTATCGCGTGCTTCCAGATTTAAACCACCCATCTGTTGTGGATGCCCTTGCAAGTTTTATACAGTATCTTGACGAGGCAAAAGAGCCACCTCAAAATATAAATTTGACATAGCATTAGCAACACACATCAAGGGCAAAATTTGCTTACCAACCAGGTCTCTCGGGGAGACATACTAGCAGTTTCAAAAGATAACTCTTGGCCCATATGCAGTCCCTTTGCCACTTCAGGAGCATATTTGAAAAGAAATGATAAAGAATTGGAATCTAAAACAGAAAATCCATAGCTGGAGTTCACAATCCTATTCGCATCTGTCAATCAACACAAGAAAAGGACGTTTTCAGGCAAGATGGATGAGAAAGGGGGCTTTAGAAATCAGAACAAATCAAGAAGCTAATAACAGAGCTAATAATTGAACTCTGTTCCTATTCACACATCAATTGCTGTCTAGCAGTTCTAACTCACTAAAGTTTTAAACGGCTTTAAAGATCAAGTGCTCTCATCTTCATACCTGTAGTAACAAGCGTATGCTGAAAAACAACCCTCTTTGGTGCAAGATTGCTGTATGGAAAGAATTGAGATGACAAAGCCAGAGCAAGCACACTAACATGCAACAAGAGCTGCAAGATTGAAGACCGAGCTAACCAGTGACTGCACACAGGTATTATTGGGCCCACACACAAACCAGTTGCAACGCCAATTGTTGCAGCCACGAAAACATCAGCAACATAATACCCTGCAAATATGGCTCTAATAATCATAATCCACTCTTCACTTCAGAGCATATAATTGATTGCTCAACTATAATGGTACAAAACAACCATAATGATTCTTCAGTAGATTATTGACTACTGGAAATAAAACTACCCTGTGGTGTGGCATACTTGAAAGTCATCGGGACAAGAGTACAAAAAAGAAATTTTAAAGAGATAAGTTCACCATCCTCTTTTAGCCATGGGGAAGTTGCAAGTACAACCATATGATATTCAATGAAAGCAGTCAATAATAAAGTCTATTCAACAAAATGAAACGTTATATCAAGAATTCTTAATATTTGAACCTTAGACAGAAAAAATATATAGAAAGGATCATTCATTTAACAATCAGTTTGAAATTACTAACAGGCCAATTCTTCCTTTTTTACACCTATCCAAAAGTTCTCGACAATCAGCAGTGTAAAAAAAATACCAGGATCTCCGAGTCCATGAATTCAACAAAAGGTGAAAAGAGTATTGATAAACCTCATGTAGTACACAATTTGCATTTACTGACAGTATTATTTATACAAAATTCAATTTTACAATTAAAATGTGAGAAATGAACAAATATTGATTCAACAGTTTTGCCACTGTCTCAAGTTCAGAAGAAAAACCGGAAATAATCCAATTGAAAAGGCAGATAAATGACATCAGAATAAATAGTCAGGAATACTAACCATAGGGAGGTGGGAGAAAACCTATCATACCCATCTTCTCGATCAAAAATTGGATTACAGATCCACTAAAATATGCTGAGTAAGTGAGACATGGAATTAGAGGTATTACATAAAAAACTGCTGGCCTGAAAGAAAGAGCATAAGTCAGACCATTTCTGTTTATTTCACTGCCATTTACCACCTTTTTTCCAATCAGAAAGTCACTAAAATACAGAAAAAAAAAAGAGGACTTTAATGTGAGAAAAAAGAGCAAAGAGACAACAATCTATAGTTCCATTTGGCATGCTATCACCATTAATCTCCTGCAAGACAGTTTCAAGTCTTCTTGTAAACAAAAAGAAAAAATGAAAGAAAACACTTAAAAATAATAAAGGAAATAAGTGCCAAAAGATCCGACCCACAAAAAAAAAAAAAAACAGAGAAACAAGGTGTGAACTCTCAAAATGTTCCAAAGTTCTAAGACATGCCATCAACAAGCTGCACTTTGGATCCAATGAAACAACAGCCCAAACCATGAGCAGCAGAAAACAACATGATGCATTTCAACAGAATCAACAGTCAATTAAGTGGATCACAAGGAGCGGTTCTTGAAAATAATTCAGAAATAGAATATTTGATATTGTCTTTCAATTAATTGAAGCCTCTTCTCAAAAAGTTAACGATGTAAGGAAGGTCAGCTTGATGGCAACTGTTGTGTTAGGTTCAACATGATGTGTGTTGTAAAGAAATCTGAAAGACATTTGAAGATGACAACACGCCTATCTTCCAGGGAGGCTCCAAAACAATGCTAAAGGGTTACTCAAATGGAAGTACAGCATACTTGAATGGTGAAAAATCAGCCAGAGCTTATATTTTGAGGCTACTACCATTGCAGTGTACTAAAATTTATTAAAAACTCGCCAAAGGTAAACGCCTCGCATACTTGGGATACATAAATAGACATGAATCACCCAAGAGCTGATATTTTGAGGCATGCTTCAACATGTAGAGAAAAGATAGCATTTCAAAGTCGCTGTAAGAGATATTAACATCTTAACAAATTTAGGGAGTCTCCAAATACAACATCAGAAACCAGAAACGAGATACATGCAACTTCTACATGATAAGCAGATGGGAAGAAAAATTCAAGCCAACATTCACAAGAAGGAATTTGATTGTGATCCATCAAAATCAGTACCTGGGTGATTGATGATGATCATAGGACTTGACAGATAGGGAAAAGAAGATCCATGCAGGAAGCATAGATGCCAACACAATAAAGGTCAGAAACCCTCCACCGAGCCCAGCTACCAGATAGGCCTGCCTTTACTATAGTTAGCAAATTTTTGAAACTACCAAAATCTAGAAGCCACAAAGATTTCTTCTAAATAGTAAACTGAATACCGAAGTTATGCAAGCATAAAATCCAAATGCTCCCCAAAACCTTGCTTCTTCAGATAGAGCCTACAAAATACACTCCATTTCAGATATCTGCTAGCTTCAGTGATGGATGGTGCTCCTGCATTAGATTTAACACCCATCCAGAGGACGCATACACAACTCCAACAAACTCCAAGTAAGGCATAATTCTACCAAGCAATTTAAAATAAGGGGGGAAATATATGATTAGCCATACAACGCAAATCAAAGAGTCCAATGAATCAAATCACTAACAAATGTGGTGGGATTGCATATTTTATGTAAAGTTTATCTTATGAAGATTGCAATTTGACCCATTAAAGGGGAGTCTTGGAAAGAGAATTTGGAAGCAATCTTGCCATTCTACCTTTTAACATGAAGTTGCCTGCTGTTCTCAGGGCTCAAAACGCAACCTTGTTGGTTGCAAGCCACGAGTTTATTTTTACCATTGTGCCAAGCAATGACCCATAGTTAACATCATAAGGAAAGAAACAAACTTTTACAAGAGAGAAGTAAAACGTGTCCATCTTTCATATAAAGTAGCTGATGCAATTCAAGAAAACAGTTTTCATTCAACAAAATAGTTTTCAGCAATTCAATTTAGGAGAGCTTTTTACAATTATCAAATATCCTAATTAGACCTAAGATTACAATTAATGCTTTACTTTTCAATGAGGCTCTATTAAATGAGAAGCTCAACAATACAGTAGTAAAAGTAAAGAAAGTGACCATAAATTGGCCACTGATCTCTACTAAATGCCACGCATATCAAATGTTTGCTCATCCATAGCAATCAGAGGACCTCTTTCCCCATTTATGAAAACAACTTATCTTCTGATCATGTTTCTGTATTGGTTTTCAATTCCTAATAAATTGGTTTTCATCTTATTTTCTCATATTTTGATGCAGACTTGCATTCAGATCAATTATTTTGAAATTTCTTTGCATTGATGAAGTCAGTAAATGTTGCTGCACAACTTGAATACCATATTAAATGGCATCCTCACTCTTATTAGTAACCAAAGATATATTCCAAATGAATATGCAACCTAAAATGTAAAGCTAGAAAAAATCCCGATTTGCAAGCACTTCTAGTCATGTGTGTTAAATGTAACAAGCATGGCCTGAATAAGTAATCAATTGAAAATTATATGATATCTAATTGTACCTCGGATTTATTGATGACTGAAACATCTTGTGAGGGGGGGGAACAACCCCAAACAGTTCTTGGAATCAGCAAACCAGCAACTGAGCTTGGGACAAACATCAGGAATGCCAGGTATGGACGTGCAAACCTGCATTAGAATCTTGCATGTCAAAGAGAACCATGACCAACAGTTATAACATCATCCTCTAGTTACTTCTGAGTAACAGAAGACATTCATGGTGTCCCATGGAAGTTCATCATTATAACATCATCATCCTATAGAAGTTCATATTTCTGTTGAATACAATGAAACTACTGAAAAAGACCATGACCAGCAGTTATGGAGACCCCACGCTCACAACTGGTGAAATTTTTCCCATTTGAAATTCCAGGGAGAATAAAAGAAAAGAAACAGAGAACAAACTCACCAGCTCATCGCATAACTAGTGAAGAACAGTCTCACAGTGGCAAAGATTACTGGGAAAATAATAGCCAATATAATTCCAGCAGCATGGAAAAGCATTCCTTGAAAGTAAACAAATTCTGAGTATTATTCACAAAATCTTCAATATGCATGTCTTGTGTTGTGTGTATGGGGTATCAGAGCATGGAGATTCAGATGAAAAAAATTCATATAGAAATCAGCAGTAGAGAGTTAACCTTTCACAAAATCATAGAAGGTTGCAAAACAAGAACGTGACCTAGAATCCCAAAAATGCAAAAGGAATGGCATGACAAGAAAAATGACAATGGGAATACTATGAAGTACCAGAGCTACCCTTCTTGAATAGAATATCTGGAAAAAAAAACATTAAAGATATAAGGACAATGTTATGAATTAATCAAGGTCACAATAAGATCACACAGTGAGTCATAAATAAGTTAAAATTTAAGTACAAATAATGAAATTGGATAGAGCAGATATCATAAATTTTGCAGCATACAATGAACCATGATAAGAAATCAAAGAAAACAGCCCTCTCATCCTTGTAGTCATTGATTGAAGCTTTAAGATATTCTCTCTCTCGAGCACTTTGTAGCTTAGAAGAATTTGTGAAGGCTTTTAGTATGCTGAACAAATTGTCTCCACGTGCTTGCATGATCCCAGGTCTGGTGTGAGTACATGCAGATGCATAAGAGGATGCGTTTAAGAATAAAGTGACAAAAGAATTCCAATGAAATATTTATATGACGAAATGGCAGAAGTAAAGCATACAGTAATTTGTCCAATGTATCATAGGATGTATGGTAGTAATAACCACCAAGAAGAAAGATAATATCCAGGCTTGGAATGTTTCCGTGATCATGGGAAAATATTCTGTAATCTGTATCTCCAGGAATAGCATGAAAGACATCCTACATAGAGAAATAGATCACTAGAATTGAAACAATTAAATGCAAACAGCAGTCAAGCGCAGCAGATAGGTATTGGGATAAGCCACATTAATATGTTAGGAGGGTTTTATCCTGGCCCAAATGATGTGAAACAAAATTATATGAATGTTATTTGTTTGCCTGTTTCCTTTACAAGTAATCATATAATAAAACACTCATCAGAATGTTTTGAAGTTAATTTTCAAAACCAAGAAAAGAAAAGAAAACCTGAACAGCACTATGTGCCATGGGATATACTGCAGACTCTGCATATAATTGAGAAGGCCAAGACCCAGGTCCAGATTGGCAGACTAAATCTGTTAATACAACAGTATTCACATTAGCACAGAGTAGCAGGACCATTACACGCAACTCAGGACCATTAGAAAAGGTCGAAAACATATGTTACCAACTAACAACAGATGAAGTTGTTGTAAAATCATTAAGGTTGAATTGAAACATATGTTTCAATTCATTTCTTATATTTCCATATCTGGCAGCTTAGGAAGTGAGTGATGTCAAGAACATGGTAAAATCATTATGATATTATGTGAATTTACGTTGAACTAACTTTAAGATGCTTCCTGGATCAATCATGATGTAAGAAAGAAGTTGTATGTCATGTAGTTCACAGGCTGCTTTACATTTTCTTCTCTAAATCCAGTTCCCTTTTCTCCAAATCATTGAGTCAATGTACCATATGCATTCTAAAAAGGCTGAAGAAAAGTTAACATTCAAATTGGATCACATCCTACCAGGTCCAGATGTCCCAGATGCTTCCACATTTATAGAAGCTCCAATTGAATCACGCCATTTATGTGTCTTCATGAAGCCATGTGCACCCTGAAACACCATAATCAACCAACCTCTTTTAGTCTTGAAAATGAGAGAGGTAAAATAGAAAATAACTAGTGAAATAATGGTCTATTAAATGTTTTTTTTACTAGATATTTGTCGAGGTTGTCTAACAAAGTAGGAAAAAGAAAACTGCATTCAATATCTTCAGAAATATGATTGGTCCACAATGGAAACCTCGAGAAGTGTTTTAAAAAGCTAATCACATAGTAATATTGCTTGCGAATAGATCCTATACCAACATAAAAAGTTCTTCTGCGCCGTTAAAAAGAAAAATAATAGGTCGAGGAGGAATCCAGCCCGATTCTGCAGTAACTCTAGCTAATTCCAGCATTGATGCTGCAAAACAAGCAAACATGCAAACGGAAATGACTAAGCATGAAAATTCATAATCAACAAGTACGATTGAGATATTTAAGGCAGTCCAAGTGGTTAAGATATATAATTACTCACCAACACATGAACCACAATCACCAGCTCCTGGTGAACCAAGAGGACTATCAAAATGGCCATTAATTAAAACAGACGGGTCAGTTTCTTGCGAATCTGCTGACGATATCCTGTCATTAAGTAAAAGTGAGTCCACAATGGTGTTTTCCAAAAATGTAAGATAAAAATACAACCTTTGTCATGTCACAAGGCATACACATTATAGCCAATTATAATACCACATATGTAAACTACAAGTGATTTAAGCCTTTAAGGTTTAGATGTGTGATGCATCTTATCTTCGGTGTGATGCCTAATAATTCATAGGAGTGATTTCTAGGAGCCCTAGTGTGATGCTAGGTTTGCTTTCTTCCTTTTTAGCCTACTTGAGCCTAGTTCCTTGTTCATTTACATTTCTAGAACACAACCTTAAGCTAAACACACCCCATTACCCACCTAAAGCCTATTTTCCCATTTCCTAACCTATCAATTCTATAACTAATAAAACATAGTAGTTAGGAACTGTAATCGAAGACCCTGCATAAAAAACATAATGTGGTACCTTTATTGTTATTTTCTGAGGTAAGAAGAAAAAAAAATTAAACATTTTCCCTTCACATGATTCAGCTTCCTGGCTTTAGTTCCAGCAGTGAACAGCGAAGTTTTAAATGTCTGATTCCTTTAAGTGAAATTTTCCATGTTGCACTAAGTTACTTACAGATGTATGCATGCAGTCGGAGAACACTTTGGGGTGTGAACACCCATCCGAACAAGTAGGGTCAATAGTTCAGCATTTAGGCCATGACATTTTGAAACAAAAAAATCTTTAACCCAGAAAATGACAAGCTAGATAGTCTCCTGTCACCAGGCTCACCAACCAACCTTGGCTTTGATTTTTATTATTCCTACCAGATTCGGTGCTGGATAACTTATATGTAATAACTCCAGGACCACAATATCTTGACAAAGGTATATGGCCCATTCCATTGAAATGGAAGACACAAGGTTCCTTGGAGGATGTAAGAAAATCCCACAGAAAAATACCGGTCCCCGAATGAAAGCTAATTGTAACTACACTCATACTTAATGGGGAAAAAAGTCTCATTCCTCGGATGATTCTAACTAACACTAATTGAACGTCAGGACATGAAACACAGACTCAAACAGGCAACAGAATTTCAGCAAGAAGTAAAGAGATTACCTGGCAACAATATTTATATGGTTTCTATAAGAGAAAGACATGCTGTGCCCTAGAACCATCATATTAAATGTACCATTAACAGTTGCCTCTTCAACCTCAATTCTGCAAAGTTTAAAAAAAATGACAAGGGTGAATAAACCAAACTCATAGTTAAATTCTCTCTAAAAACCGAACCATACCGGCGAACCTGATATTGGATTCAGCTCTCTCCTTTAGCATTTCTAACTGTTCTTTAATATACACCGCCGCTTTTCTTAATCCGGGACGCCCTTCCTTTAGTTTTTCAAAGTCAAAGACAATTAAAAGATAATTAAATAATTATATACATGCAAAGACAGTGAGGGGGGGACTGACTTGACGGCCGTCTTTGGTTAGAACTGCAACATGTTGGATGGCTCTGGCCTCGGAGAAGCGATCGAGAGGGGCGTCGATCTCGAGAGGCGTGATGAATTTCATGTGAATTGTGGAGTAAACAAGAACCGATATGAGACTGAAGATGGTCGCTAGAAAGAAGAGGAATTTGAATCCAGCTACATCTCTTGAGCTCAGCCTCAACGCCATTTCTGTATCTCTTTTTCCTTTCTCCTATGGAAATTGTCTTCCGACACTGGAACGGAAAACACGATGACAAGGAATTCTTATATTATGTGCGCGTGTGTGGAGGAGTTGTACGAGTTTAGCTTTTACTTTATTTTGATGCTTTAAAAGTATTTAAAAATAAATAAATTTTTTTATTTAAAATTATTTTTTATTTTAAAATTATTTTAATAAACTAATATTAATAACAAATTTAAAAGATATATTAATTTAATTATAAATAAAAAATATTTTT
>Ga0325400_1001723_pt1 | contig 18391 bp, 8 predicted proteins | sample PopdelMetagenome_2_FD_205662 | JGI IMG/M metagenome (GOLD analysis project Ga0325400, IMG submission 205662) | Populus deltoides microbial communities from Bellville, Georgia, United States - Xylem-PdKOR-R1 | ecosystem: Host-associated > Plants > Phyllosphere > Stem > Wood/Secondary xylem... | reverse complement strand
AAAAAAGAAAATTTACACTCTTAATCCCAGATGCTATGACCTCGTAGTAACTGACGATGGCATTAGAATGGCCCTCCACCTCCCAATAAGCTTACCAGATTTGGCCCTACAGAACCCAACGAACTTCCCAGATGTGGTTGAGAAGGTTGATTAAGGGACATTTTGATTGTGTGGCTCTCAGACAATTTATAGACATCTTTACACTCCTCAAGGTCGGCATCACATGTCAAGAGAACCCACTCTTGATCGTCGTCCAAATACTTGAGATCAATTCTACAAATGTCGTCTATATTGAAACGCCTTGCAATCTCTTGTTGCAAGTCCCTGAAACCCCAGTTCGGTTGCAAGGTGAACCGGATTTTGTCTGCTCCAAAAGTGGCCTTCACTCTAAAGCCACTCCTATCACGTATAATCTGGCTGCTACTTTTTGGGAGGGGTGGCAGAGTCTCTGGACTTGGAAGGTCACCAAATGTTTTGAAGCTTTGAGATCTTATAAGAGGCTCTGATCTGTCACGATTCAAGGCATGCAATGCGGCATCACTGTGTGTTCTCTTAAGCACACCACTTGGGTCCTCTACCAATAATGGATCCCCACTAACTGAGCCATTATTGGTGGTTGTGTGCTGCTTTACTCCAGTGGAACAACAGATACTTGATCCAGAGCTCTGACTAGATGACGAGGATGGAGATTTTGAAGCACTAGCTGCAGCACTAAATATGCCATTCTCAGGGCGATGGTTTGATTTATTGGAATCATCGTTTGTCTTGCTTGATGGAAAACCACCATTAGCAGAAAAATTTGGAGAGGTCAATTCTGGGAAAGTGGTGTAGAAGGAACCAATTTGTATGGCACCCTCAGCACCTTGTACTGAGTCAATCACAAGTTGAAGTTTCTTCAATGAGTGGCCAACCTTCTTAATCTTTCGAGAGGGCCAACGAGTGATGCCATGCTTCCTGCATATTCTTTTCAGAGTGGTGGGACACACTGCATTAGGAATAAACTAGGTCAGTAACAGGCACCAAGCTGGCTGTAGCCTATTCATGGATAGATAAGAAGAATCAACATGCTATTTTTACAAAATAAAACAAAGTCGGATAATGCAAATAAAGGCATGGCAGGCTCAACAATGAAACAAGGCTAATGGAATCTCATACAATGACACAAGCTACAAATATCAAGAAGCAAAAGATGGCATGCCCTGCTAGGAAAACTTCAGTGTAATGTTGTGAGAAAATATGAGAACAAAGGAGACAAAGTGAAGTTCAGTGACAAATTCAATAGTTATATACGAAGAATGATCAAGGAATTTGAGAGAGAAAGAATAGCATATTTGTTATGAAGGCTCATTCTGGGATTACTTTATAGATGCAATGCATTTCTCCAAGTATCAGTCTGGTATGTGTGCATAAACTCATTTTCACCATCCTGTGTTCTCAAGTTACAACATCATGAACATATAAGCACCAAATGTATAAATAAGAGGCTAAAGAAATATCTTTTAACGAGTAGTGCTGGCTCTTGCAATAAGCAGTAATCGATTCCAGAAAATGGTGTCAAACTTTTAACAACATATGAACAGCAGGATACTAGTACTCAGAAAGTCAGAATGGTTGAACTATATGCAAACATTGGTCTAGCCAAGCTTCCAGGTAGTTACGATAGGAAGGTCTCCATTATATCTAAGAATGCATCAATGAAGAAAGGCTCTTAAGTTCTATATTAGATATGTTTTTGCTAGCTCAGTGCCTAATATTTTCTTGAATAAAAAAGTGGAAGAAAATATGCAATTTCTAGTTGTTGTAAATGTTCTTGTACCCCCAATACTCTTCGCAGCATCTTTAAGGCTTCCTGCAAAGTACTGTCGAAGAACTTGCAAGCTTATTGTCTTCTCTGTCTTGGTTCGTCCCTTGTCGCCTGATTTTCTGCTGCCTACTGAGTGGTGTTCAGCAGAAGCAGCATCTGTAGTAGTTTCAATACTACCTTTGGGTACAGAATTTTGTTGAAATTTCCCAAACTCTGGAAATGCCTGCTTGTGGTACAATTCATCCTGAGTCTTACCCAAGTGAGATGTCACCTTGAACTCTTCTTTATTTTCCTCCTTTCGATGGTCCCATGAGACACAGACACCTTTACCTTTCTGCTGAGCCTCCGCAACACAGGCAATCCAGGATGACTCTGCTTCAGAAGATTCTTTCAACAAAGATGCAAATTTCTGAGTTTCATCTTTATTAAGTCTCTCATCTGAAGCAACTACCATTTTCTTGTTGACAGTTTCCTCAAGCTCCCTGTCCATGACAACATGCAAACTCCAATGAGCCTGTTTTATGGTGATAGACAATACGTCCCAAATTCGTTTTTGTTCTTCAGTGTTACAGCAATCCTTTGGAAAGAAAAACTCCAAGACAAAATCAACCGGTCCAGCATAGGTGCTTTGTACTGGAATCGCTATAGCAGCATGCAACTCAAACATCTTAGCATGGTGAGAGAGAGGATAATCTGTCTTGCTAAACGCTGCTACATCAGTTGAAAAACACTGTTTTCTTGTTGTGAAAGCTCTCCCAACAATCCCCTGACCAAATGAAAGGTATTGCTCAGAACATGCCACATAGAACCCGACGTTGTCTGTCTCGGCTACAAAGCAAGCAGAGTTCACTGTACAAATACAATTTGAATAGTTCTCATCAAAATGCCGGCATCCACCTTTACCTTGCCGGAAACATGGGGACCACGTTAGTGCTAAAGGTAATCTATGTGCCTTGCAAACAGACTCCAAAATCTTTGATATCTCAGGAACTGCAGCTTGGCAAAACTCTTTGCAAGCCTGTGAAAAGAGAAGCATGCATGTGGTCTCACTTGTAAATCATAAGTTTTTAGACATTTGAATCTCTAGTGTTTGTAAGACATCATCCACTCACCTTCAGGCTTGGAGGGCGGAAGTCTTTTGGACTTCTAAGATCAACAGCCTGCATGTCACTATACTTATTAGACAAAAATACAAGGCAGGATAAGCTGTGGTTCAAAGGAAGGATAAGTTATATTATGAATAAACCACTGACTATTGGTGCTTTTGAAAGGTTCTCAATACAATAATAATAACAATTAAAAAAAAAAACAGAAGTCGATGAAAAAGTGTTTTTTTTTTTTAAAGGAACAGAGTACTAACAATCAAAACAAACACGAAAGTAAGGGAGAATTGAGTAAAACCACAGAGGATAGAGCCAAATGTATAATAGCTTACCAGCCAGTTACAAATACTCATCAAGTATGATAGATGAGTGCATGTTCAAGAGTAGAGATAGCCTAAGGATAACTTGCAATGAAGAAAAGCTGTCAGATTTAAAATGCAAATGGGCACTTTGGCTAGACATTACAGATTATAACATTCGTCCATATGTTGATTTCCATTGTTCTTTGAGCAAAATCAACAATTATAGTTGTGATGCATGTAAGAACAAGAAGATGAAGAAGGAAAAGAAACAGACCTCAAGAGCTTTGCAGACACTTTCTAGCTCTGGACGATAACTGACGTCTTGAGTGGTTGTCACGACCTCAATAACACCCAAACAAGTTCTGCTGCCCTGTTCAAAAACAGGAACTGCAAAGGATCCTCTTATATTGAATTGCTTCGCATGATTTTTACGTGGATACTCAACCCAGCTGAAGTAACTAACATCTGGTGTCCACTCAGGCAACTTCCTCAAGAAAACTCGACCGGGCAAACCAACCAACTCTTTTGAATCCTCCTCTGCTGGGAACTGAAATTTTTTTGAAACATTTCTGTAACTTGCAAGACTCTGGCTTTTAGGATCAAGCAAGTATGGCTGGCCAAAAGTGGTGAGGACATGCTTGCCTTCTTTCTTTATAGGCACCCATATCTGAATAAGGAGATCCCTATCCTCGGTGCATTGTTTCAACTGTCCTATAGCATGCATCAATCTTTCTCTTACCCCAGTAGATGATCTCGCATTGTTAGTTGGTGCAATCCACAATCTTCTACCCAATTCATTGTTCTCAACTAGAAAACCTCCAGATTGGACTGAAGATGCGGTAAACAGGTGAATATTCTGGTTTTGGGATCCGATCACACCAAGTTCCTCTATTTTGGGATTTCCTATAGGCGTGTTCTCGTCACAGTTCTTTTCTGTTGCTACTTGACAGTTCTCTTGACAAGGATTTACATTCAAATTACAGCTGTTGGACTCAAAAAGCGGAAAATATTGCTTAGGGTAATTTAGATCATCAGAGGCTGAGGTACCAGCCTCCAAAAAACCGAACTCATCGACAGTCTCAAAACAGCATCCATCATACAAGAGTTCATCCACGAAATCCAAGTCCATGGCAGCATCCGAGAAGTTCCCAAATGAAGAATCAGGAGCAAAAGCACCACCATTTCCATCATCCATGTCGAGTACTTGCATTGAAAATTTGTATCCAACAACTCCTAGTAAATCTGAATTTGCAAACTATTATCACGATCCGAAACACAAAAGAACAGTAAAGATGAAAAACAAAAAGAGGAACTTCCAGGAAGGATTGCGATCGCTTGTATCCGAAAACCCAATATGCCCATCTTGCAGAAACATTGTCAACAAAAAATTGTTTTTGTGAACTGCTGCAACTCACAAATGCATTTCAGAGGAAGAAATACCTACCACACCATCATTCAGAACCAACACAACAAGTTAATTATACTATTAGCAAGTACAAAATATGATCAATTGACCACCTTGATTATAATCTTAAAGAACAACTTGTGGTTGACTCTACAGCAACTATTTATCAAGCCCTAAGCTACATATTATTACAAGCAACGACTTTAATTCTTCAGAAAAAAAAAATAAAAACCCCGAAGCAACCAGTACGTAAGCCATGATGTCAGTCAGTTATCAAGAGAGAGAGAGAAAGAACCCATTTCTAATATAGCTTCTAGGCCAACAGTAAACACTGAATTCAAGCAAACAGTTGCAGATTAAAGAAGAAAGAGACAGATAGACAGACAAACACATGAAAGAAACGGTAGTGAACGAAAGTGAAAGAGAAAGAGAAAGAGAAGTAGTACAAGTAACTTACTTTTATTACAAGTGTCTGTGTAGTAAAAAAAAATTCTAAATCAGACAGAAGAACAGGAGGTAGCTGTAGCAGCAGCAGCAGCAGCAAGTACATAACCTAAGGAGCAACAAAGATTCTGTTCAGTGATAGATGAGTTGGGTTGGTTTTCCCTTACAAGACAAGAAGGCTCAAGAAGGAAAGTAGAAGGGCATCCTGGTTTGAGTCAGTAGTACAGCTACAGAGAGAGAGAGAGAGAGCAGAAAGAGGAAATTATCCTCAGTTGTGGCCCAGACAGCTCTATAGTTAGTTCCCTGATGGAAGCCGATTCCAAGTATTTGTATTTTGTAAAGGCCACAAAACTATGTCAACTATTCTCATTCTCAGCCCACTGCGCGTGAAGAATCTTCACCCTCCCTCCCACACAACACAGACAACAACAAAATACTATTTAAATTCATTTATTTTTAATATTTTTAAATCAATGACCATCGTCTTGAAGGTTTTTTTTTTACATCGTGATTCCAAGATACATATATGAACATCAAACAAAACTCATCACAGAATCACTGGATAATATCAAAGCTTTAGTTACCTGTACATATGCAGGCTTCCTATGAGGTCAGGCTTGTATAAGATTAATAAAGGGACACTGCCATGCATACATAGTCTGGTTTTGTAGGTCTTTAATACAGTGAAGAGAGGGTTAATTAACTGATTGCGAATATTTTTTATTCTTTAAGATCTCAAAGTTTGAGAATTAATTAATAATTAGTGAGGTATGTTGGATGTTATGGCGGTGTACTATTATATATCCTTGCTAGCTTGTTAAGATTCTCCTGCCCTTGTGTGACATTATTCTAACATATAATTTATCACGCAAAGTCCCATTTCCATTTTTTACTATAACTTATTCTGCAGCATCAAGTACAAGCCTCTGAAAAGGATTCGTAGTATCTTATAATATTTTATTTTATTTTATTATTATTTTAGTTTATTGACTCCAAGGCCATTTTGAACTTAACCCTAACCTTGGTTACTTATGGTTCCTCTTTTCAAGAAGGTATTCTTAGCATACCATACTAATTTAATACATAAAAGTAACATGGGTGTCAACTCCAGAGGAATAATTTGAAGCACTATCAGTTCATTTAAAGTTGATGAAAACATGAAAAGGGTTGCTTTTTTTTTTTTTTTGTCAGAATTAAATATGGATCCCAGTTCCCCATATTTGTGAGATCACTAAGCAGATCAGTTAAATGAAAGCTAACAGTTACACGGCAGCATTTCCTGAAAGTTCACAGGGGCTAAAGATCTACAACAAACAGGATTCTTCACAAGAATCCAGAAGAAATCATATATATTCATGACGGGGTCACATTAATGTTAGCCACTGTCAATAAGTGCCCCTCAAGTTTCCAGGGGGCCAGATCGCCGCGTCTACGTACCCAATTAATGAAGTAGAATCCAAGATAATTAATTATGTTAATCTAATTAATTGCTATTTAATTTATGCTAATGGTCCAGAGGTGGAATCCTCGAGTCATCAGTCGTGATTCCAAATAAATGGAAAATCTGAGGTGATTTCGTAAAGGGTGCCTCTTTAACCCTCATTGCTCGAGGCCTACACATGTTGCTTTTGAGGAGACATTAACAATTACTTGCACTAGCAATCAAAGTTTTAGACAGAAAGTATTTGATTATAAGCAGCTGAATTATCAGCCAGGTTTTAAGCCCTGCCATACTTTGGTACCAAGTCAAATGCAATGATCGATGATCATGCATGATGGCATCTTCCTTCTATATAAATACTCGCTGCAGCTGGGATTTCATAGTTACAGTCTTTTCTGCATAAGACTTACATTAACCTAATTTGGCCCCGTCAATAAAACAGGAAAATGAAAATCTAGTCCTTCACTATGTGATCCATCCACCTATATTTGATTTATTTGTTTTCCCAATAAGCGTAGGATAATGAGGTTTCGTATCAGCCATCCAAGATGGGGAGCCCCAGTCTCTCAATTATTGATCTTGAGTAGCAAAAACAAACAAAAATTAAATAATGAGAGCAGATTTATGGAATTGCAGCTTTTTGTAATATTTTAGTAACTTTTCCAAGTCATTGACAATAAAATATAATGTTATTCTATAGCAAGCCAGTGATTAAATGCTGAATGTAGCTTTCCAAGATTTGTTAATGTGTTCAATTTTTTCGGAGGTGATGCCAGTTAATGTGGTGTAAAGCACAGAATGTGATTAAAAATACAGAAAGAAATGTTAATAAAATGTGATTAGTATTATCACACTCGCGCGCATCGAATTAATTACTCTTAATTTTGCTTACGCACTTCCTTCTCAAAGCTCCTTTGTATACCTTGATTATTCTCCATTATTGAGCGTTGTAATGATGGATCCATTGAAGCCGAACCATCCACCAGTATCCTCCATGTTAACGTTTGATCTTCGGCCAATAGTTTCTCATCTCTGACGACATCAGCATCTTTGTCTTGCAGAAGCTCTTGCTATATATTGAATAAGTGGGAGCCTCATGCTGGTAGATTTTTCTTTCTTTCTGATTCTTTTCCTGTCCTCGATCGACTCAGTCTTTCCATACACATTTCCTTCCCATGAGTTTAGTTTCAGCCTATTTTTTTTTAAAAAATATTTGCCTCCCAGTAACTTGATGAAATTTCAGGAGTTTACTCGCTAAATGTATTATAAGTTCAAACTTTATGCAGATCACCAGTGTTACATAACTGGAAAATGTTCACCAAGTAATGTGTTTGAGATGGTGATAACATTACTTGACAGCATTTAAGTATTGATCGTACTTGACAACGGAATCAATCATGTTTGCAGAATATTAACCATGTAGTTTATGTTGGAAGAAAGATGGCTGTGGTAGGTAGGTAGTTTATGGGGAGCAAAGTAAGTAAAATAATAAAGTTGAAGGAACAAGATATTTGAGAGAAAACATATATTTTATTGAGTGTTTTTTCAAAGATACACACTCTAAACTCTTCTCTATATCTTTTATATTCTAATTACAAGTATATTTATAGACATAAAATAATCAAAAAATTAAATTAAAAAAAGAAAACCTATATAATTAGGTAAGATAAGATCTCAAACTACAATGGAGATGGTAGTCATGAATTAATGAAAATTAATCAGTTTTGGCAATTGCAATAACAATTTTTTTAATAGATAGGGTTCGGATTTCAATGCTAAGAACTAATATGCCTAGACCTGTCCTTGTAAACATATATAGCATGAACATGTGTATGGTTTCGGAATATATGATAGGCAAGATTTGGATTTTTAGTTTTTCATACTTTTTTTTTTCTATTAAGTTTTTGGAATCTTAAGACTGCTATAAATAAAAAGGATTGCAATCATCATCTCATCGACAAATCATTCTTCTTCTCATCAGTTTTCAAAGTCTACTGCATGCGTACGTACAGAGATGCTTAATGTTGATAAGCAATTTACTCGTCCATGAAAACCCTTACAATTTTTTCCTTCAAGAAATGGTTGGTTTAGCTGGTTCTTTAAAATATTGAGAACTTCTGGTTCAGCAGTTGAGAATAGCTCTTTAATTTCTCTTTTAATCTTTCATTCAGATGATAATGATATGAGAAACTGATACGCATAAATTAATATTCACATTATCATCTGAATGAAAGATTAAAAAGAAAAATTAAAGAGCTATTCTCAACTGATACACATAAATATTCACATTGCATTTATTTATTGTTTATACAATTAAAAAAAAGAGTTGTGTATTTCACGAGCCAATATATTCAATACAAGATACCTAAGGGATTTATTATGGATATCTGTCATCTCTATTTTCTATTTTTAATGAAGATTCTGATAAATCTAAATTTAAGAGCCCAAAACACCCCTATAAAACTCAATCTTCCTTGAGCTCAGTTAAGAAAAGGACTCAACTTTTTTAGTACAACTACATTTGAGATCCCACTCTCTCTACACCCATTATGTGTATAAAAATCCTAAAAAAACTCGCTATATTTCTATCGATATCAATGTTATGTAAGAGATAATATGTAAAAGTTCTTTAAAGTCTCACTATATTTCCATCCACATCAATACATATGCCAAAAATATTTTCTCTTCTTAATACTACCAGGACAATATTACACTTTGGCCTTTCTTCTATATAAAAAGACTTATAGGTTATAAATAAACCATGAATCCTTTAAAAAAAGGGTTAAGAATCTTCATTTTCTACTGGATATTTATTTCTAGAGTATTTCTCTGTAATATTATTGCACTTCCTCTTAAAAAGTCACTGACTTAATCATTAGAGAGTTCTCAAATTCACTAAAGAGGTTCTTTTGCAGGTATCAGACACCTGCCTTTAGCCAGCTTGACTAGGGAGAATGGATCACTTTGCTAGAACCAAAAGATTATAGATTATCCAAAACATAAGCCTTGCCCCCAAGCTACTTGAATTTTTTAGGATATCATCAATTGATGTTGTTTGTGGAAAACTGATAAAAAAGCCGTCAATTTCTTTCTAATGATATTTTCAAGTCATTCCATGACACACAACCATGACATACTTAGGCCAGAACACTTGATGGATCTACCTATTACCACAAACACTTTTGCCCATTTGGATTTCTAACAACTCATCAACCAAGTACAACCCATCACCCGGGCTGTGTTGGCTGCTCAGGGGCAAAATTAAGTTTTGCCACCTCAACAAATCTTGAAACTCGCGGCATCTCCACCCTTGAAAAGGATTGACCAGAGGTCTTCCAAGTGAAATAACACAACTCTATAAAGGATGGATCAGAGGGCTCTATAGAGTCCAATAAATTACCTCATGATATATTATCCTTGCTAGGAAGTAAATTTACTTTTAAATTAAAATAATTATCTCTCTGACATACACTTTTTATCTACAAATCTTCAATGAGAGCTTTTAGACTCTTGCACAATCTTCTTAAAAGGGGTTCTCCCTAGTGCAATTGCATATTCTCTTTAGAATGGATTCTCTTTCGTGTGACTGTACAATCTCATTGGAAGGGGTTTTTCTTAGTGTGATTGCACACTATTCTTAGAATGGGTTCTTTTTTGTGTGATTGCACAATCTCTTTGGAAGGGTTCCTTTCTAGTGCGATAGCTCTACCTTTCATAATAGTTTGAGATGACCAACCTCAATAAAGTAACAAGATCCTTGTCCTATGTCCAAATATATACCACCCTAGGCTCCTGGATCTTATGCTATCTCTAGGAATGATCTTAAATATCTTATTCTCAGGTTTGGTCTCTCTCTCTAGTGATAGGCTTTCACGCCCCATGTCATCACTAGGGAGGCCACATGCCTCTAAATTCTAAAAAAAATACAATAACTCTCTAAGAAAAAGATTGATTTGGTCTCTTTAGTGCAATAGCACCACCCTTCTTGGGTTCTCTTCCATCCCTTAGAAAATTTTTTAAATATAAGTATCAACATGAGTCAATCCTTTTTGTCCATTGGGAATTTTCCAAGTATAGACGTCGATAAAGATTCGTTCCCCTCAGCTTTTTAGAAAATTTTCTATATGTAGGCTCACTCTTCTTGGGTTCCCATCAGCCACTTGAAAATTTTCTAAGCACGACTCCACGCTCCATGGGTTTCTTCCAGCCTCTTAGAATATTTTCTAGATATAGGCTCATCTTCTTTGAGTTTCTCCAACTATTAGAAAACTTTTCTAAATATAGATTCCTCTATGGTTTCACTTCATCATTTTGGAAACTTTTCTAAGTCTGGGTTTCTCTATTGTTCACTTTTACATACTTACAAATTCTTTTTCAAACATGGGGCATACCATTACATGCACACAGTCTCTCTGGTATATTAACTAGGGCTTTCACCCCGCCTTTCATACAAAAAAATTGACAAACTTGTTATACCAGATATTTTTATAAATCTTTGAGTATAAATATCACAAAGACTTGGGGGCAACTGATACACCCAAATTTAAAGGCCCAAACAACCCCTTATAAAACCCAACTTCCCTTGGGCTCGGTTAAGGGAAGGACCCATCTCTTTGAGCACAACTATATTTGGGATCCTACTCTTCCTACACTCATTAGATGTATAAAAATCCTCAAAGGACTTGCCATATTTCTATTGATATTAATGTTGTGTAAGAGATAGTGTGTAAAAATCATTTAAGGGTCTATCATATTTCCATCTACATTAATACATATGCCAGAGATATTTCTCATCAACATTAATACATATGTCATAGATATTTTTCCTATTTAATACTATCAGGGCAATATGACACTTTAGCCCATTTTCTCTATAAAAAGACTCATGGGCTATAAATAGACCATGAATCCTTTAAACAAAGGGTTCAAAATCTCAATTCTCACCGACTTAATCATTAAAGAGTTCATAAATTTACCAAAAAAAGACCTTTTACAGGTATTAGACACCCGCCTTCGACCACCTTGGCTAGGAAAAATGAATATTATATTATTAGAATCAAGAGATTAACTGATTATCTAAGAGATAAGCCTTGCTCTCAAGTTACTTGGGTTTTTTGGTATATTATCATATTCTTTTTTTCCTTCTTTCTTTTATATATATATATATATATAAGCAAAGGAGTGGAACGGTCATTGATGCTTATTATATGTTAATCTTGTTGGGAAATGAGTAGGTGAACTACAAGAGAAGATGCCATCAGATGTGGGTTCAACAAGGAGATTCTATCTAGCTTACCCCATTATTATTTTGAGAATCAGCATGAGCTGAAGCTGTGACAAATTTTGATGCTGAGATGAAGCAGCTGGCAAGGAATAGTTCAATAGCTTTGTTCTGCAGATATTACACGTTAGAATTGATCATGTAGAGGAGAGGTGTCAAGAAATTAAAGAAAAAATGGAAAGAGATGAGCCTAGCTAGCTATTTAATATTTTGTTCTGTTTCTGCTTTTCCAAATTTTTGTAGAAAAGTTTCTCTAACATACACGTTGAACATATCGTTAGATAATGTCACTTCATGTTCTTGTCACCAGGAAATAGATAATACGAAAGAAGCTTGAATGCTTCTCATTACAATGGTCACATATCAGCAGTATATATATACCAAAAGTCAGATCTCAATAATTGATAAGTTTTCTATTATCAAATTAATAGATGAATCTAAATAAGTTGAAAATGGATCATAAACAGGATCACATGGACCTCAATACAACCAATGGAAGACAATAGGAAGTACTATAATGCAAGTATATATATTTGAATGCCAAATCCATTGACTTCTCTAGCAATTAATTTAGGGTTCCCTCACAGAAAGGGATGGAGATTATATATATATATATATCTTTCAGCTCTAACAATCATTTAATTAAAACTACTACTGATAGAACCGAACGTAGTCATCAAACAGATAGATAGGTGAAGACCCTAAGCATGATTATAAGACCAAGTACATTAGACCTAGTAAAGGAGAAAAAACTGATTAACAAATATTATTAAGCTTGTGATCATACTTACAGTTAGAAGACATTATTTATTCTATACCTAGCTACAAGTAATTTCAAGTGCTCAAGACACCCATTTGATCAAATATTATGGTGTTTGTGAAGCATGAAATATTGCAGCATTTGACTTCTCCATCAGAGTTAAATTGGAGATAGATGATTTGAGTAACGACTTCATGTCATGGTCCACCATTCTTTTGCACAGTGATAACTTGAAGTGCTTGTATGGCAGACAAGGAGCATTTGCTCGGATTAGATATCCAATGAATTAAAAAACTATGAGAGAGTAGTTGATTAGCTAATTAAGCTGCCGTTCAAGCGGAGAAATGCACTGATCAGATAGTATATTATCGGTTTAACAATATACTATCTGATGCATTTCTCCGCGTGAACGGCCGGCAGCTTAGCTAATCAACTTACTCTCTCATAGTTTTTTAATAAAGAATTAATCATGATTAAAAGAATTAATCATGTACGTTAATGAGTATTTAATCAAGTACTTTTGAAAGTTCAAAATAGTATTATGTATATTTGATGATCAAAGTAGCCTTATCCTCCTGGAAAGGGGCTGGAAGCTGACGTAGCAAAATGCAACGGATGGATCAATTCTGATATAAATATATTCTCTCCATTATCTGTTCTTTTTTTTTTTTTTCTCTTTAGTATTCTATGAAATGAACATTTGAGGGGTGAACATTGAAAGAATCTAATGCTTGATCTGAAAATTCATGTTCTATACAAGTGTTTTCTTCTAGTAAACTTGAGTTCTATTGGTCATCAGGAATTGCCAGCTTGTAGTCCAACTTTCAGGCGCAAAAGAAGCATTATTGCTAGACAATATGGGCAGCACAACTTGTGTTGGTTCCAGAATTATTTCATTTAATCATCTCTAATATTATCCTTGACTGCCATGAATGTGATCTTTCCTGGGGATGCTCCAGCTTTTGTAATCACAATGCTGACAAATTTTTTATTTCTTCAAGTTGAGTATATATAGTAGTCATTCCAATGAAGTTGCTGCCATGTGGTTTACTGTATGCAACTTTGGTTTTTGTAGCCAATTCTTTATGCATTCACCTCTCTTTCGATTTATTAACTTGTAAAGGGATGAAAACTAACCCTAAAAACCATTATTTCCCGTACAGCTTCAGAGGAGAAATTGCCAGAATCTGAAGATTTAGGGTAGCAATTTTATGCCTTTAATAAGAGTTCTACTTCCTCGGTCATTGTTACAACGCGGCTGTAGGGAGCCTCAAAGTTCCCAGATTCCATGCAAGAGAGGCTAGTGTGGTCCTGCAGCTAGTTAGCTAGATTGGCAAGGCAGGGATATATATTAAACTCAAAAAATCATGTAGGATGGATCGAGACATCACTATATATAAAAATCTGTGTGATTTTTGAATTTAATTATATTCAAGACCTTAAGCAGAATCCTCTCCTTAATTATCATCCTCCAAACAATTACAAGCCAACATTTCTCTTCTTCCTAGTACTTTCCAGTGAACAAATATTTCATCTAGTGCCCTACTCATCCTGTTTCTGCTCTTTTTTATTTTTTATGAAAGGTACATTACTGAAGAAGCTGATTTTACATGCAGTAGCCACCGTCGGTACAGGGAGAGTTCCTATAGAATAAGAGGGGGAAGCACAATACTGAAGCTACAGTTTTCCCAAAATAATTAACTGCCATTATTGAAGTTAACAAAACTTGAAGAATCTAAAAATTAATAAATGATAGAGATGCAATGTACAGTTGCTCAAGGCATGTCTGCTTTGGTGTGTGACATGTTGGGTTTCTCAAATGTTATTCACGCAGTGAAAATAATAAAACAAAATTATTCGGGAATTCATAGGATCTCATTAGATAGATCTAGAGTTATTTAGGGATTTATTACCTGAAGATATAATTTCTTGAATATTGATATATATGTTGCTTTATTTTTTGAGTACCGGCCATCCATTTTTGATTTCACACTCGCATTCTATTAAATCAAATTATATTTGATATGACATTCAATTGCTTAGATATCATACGAGTACTTGTAATGTCTTGATATCAGTATGCTTCTCAGAAACTCCAAACTAACAGAGAGCAGTTAGTCTTTGTGCATGTTGTCACGACCCGAATCCCAGGTCCGTGACCGACAATGCAAGAGCGGTGTCAAAAAGACACCCCACCTAAACTAAGCCTCAGAACGGACATATCAAAAGAACAAGTTATTTGAAAATACACACCATTTCATAATCTTCAAAAAATATTATATTATTCAAAACTTCTCATCAGTAATTAAAACAAAGATAATATTTTATAATACTTATTACATTGTCAAAATCCAAACTTAATTAAAACAGAGTAATAGCGGAGCATCTAAGACATCGAATTAGAACTAAAGGAAAGCCTCGCAAAACAAGTAAGGCATACCGACCAAAATTAAAGAAGTAGGAACACTCAACAAGTCCACATTTTAACAGAAACTAAGAACATGAAATAATATCAAGAATGAGGGGTGAGTTCAACCAACTCAGTGAGGGAATAATATTTAATATATATTTTAGATATTAATAGTTTGCAAGTTGATTTATCTTGATATACATATACATATACATACTAAACATATTATCATAAAGTAGTGAAATACATGTCAGAGATCAGATGACACCCGAAGGTGACTAGATGACACTTGAAGGTGACCAGATGACACACGAAGGTGACCAATGTGGGATGATCAGTCGTCATAGGCTGATGCCTCTCTCACCAGCTAGGTATACAGAATACAATGTGCACATGGGCTAACTACTCTTCGTTAGCATGGAGTTACTGACAAGTCCTATATCAAGGCATAATAGATATTCACATAATCATCAAAGAAATGTATATCATATCAAATAGAATTTAGTTCGACAGATTGCAAGTGCAAATTCAAGAATAAATGATTACTCGGAAAATAAAGCAAAATATATAAATATTCAAGAAATTAACTAGTTGTACTCATCATATATATAATAAACATACATATTTATTTATATTATATGCATATTAAAGATTATCCCACTCACCCGAAAAATATAGAACTAAAAAGAATATCAGATGAAAAACCCGAAAAACCTATTGAGGATTGTTAGGAGAACCTACAACAAATATATGAAATATACTAAAAAACAACTCAAAACAACACAAATAAAAGATTCCAATGCATAAAAGAAAACCAGGTTTAGTCTCCTAGGTTTAGGGACTAAAATGTTAATTTTCCAAAACAGGGACCAAAACGTAATTTTACCAAAATTGGACCTAACTGTAAATACATAAGCATACTGAAATTTCACCCATAAAACATCCTCAATTATGTCCAGAACGAACCAGGGACCAAACTATGATTTTTTTTAAAAGTTCAGGGACTAAAGTGTAAATTCCCAAAATCAAGGGACCAAACTGAAAATATTTCAAATCAATTATCAAAATAATATTCCTCATCCTTAACATCATAATAACACTGTCTAGAACCTCAAAATACATTTAGGGGTTAATTTATAATTTTTCCAAAGTTTAAGGACTAAACTGTAATTTTCATAAATCAAGGACCAAAATAAAATTTTGCCATCTTCAACCTCAAGACCATTCTGTCCAGATTTTCCAGCAAGGTTGAAATGAATTTCTTAACCCATAAAAATTAATTTAAACAAATCAACTCACAAATCCTTATTTCTAACAACATACTCAAAATCAATCACTTAACATTAAACCCCTAATAATCATGAATCAATTTTAACAACATGAACTTCAAACCCTTATAAACCCTAATTTCTTATTTAATCCTTTCATTAACAAACTATAATTGAAAGTAATATGAAAGAGAATGACTTACTTGCTACTTCCATATTTCTTGAACCAAAAACTCAAGATTAAAAACTAAAATCTTTGGTTTGATGAGGAGAGCGTTATGATGGCCATAAGAATTAGAAAAAAGAAAAGTAATTCCCTTGCAACTTTTCCATATATATCTTGGTTAATTTAGGTTGGTTTTGGGCCAAAACTTTGGATCTTACACATGTCATATATGTATACTTAGCTGGTGAGAGAAGCACCAACATGTGGCGACTGATCCTCCCACAGTGGTAACCTTTAATTATCATCTAATCTCTGAAATGTACTCCACAACCTTATGTTAATATGCTTACTATGTATATTTATATCAAGATATGTATGACTTACAAATTATTAATAACTAAGATGTATATTAGTTATTATTCCCTCATTAAGTTGGTTGAACTCACTCCTCCATTTTAATATTATTTCAGGTTCTTAGTTTCTATTAGCAGGTTGTTCTTTGAGTGAGAGTTTTTGTTATTTTTTTTGTTGGTATGTCTTGCTTACTTCCGTGAGGCTTTTCTTTTAGTTTTTATTTGATATCTTAGAAGCTCCACTATTACACTATTTTATTTATGTTTGGATTTTGATAATATAATAAGTATTATAAATTACTTGTATTTTTTCCTATTTGAGGATAAGGAGTTTTGAAGTATCATTTGATTTTATTGCTTTGAAGAATATTATATTTTGAAAAATTATGAAATGCTGCACAATTTTTACATAATTTTTTCTTATGATATGTATGTTCGAAGGCTTAGTATAGGTGAGGTATCCTTATGACTTCGCTCTTATGTTGCCGATCATGGACCTGAGATTTGGGCCGTGATAGTTTTTGTAAGACCTAAAGTTTTGGCCCAAACACAATGCCAACCTAAATTAACCTAGGTATGTAAGAAAAAGTTGCAAGATACTTGTTTTTTCTCTTCTAATTCTTATGGTTGTTGTGATGCTCCTCTCATTAAACTAAGAATTTTAGTTTTTGATCTTAAGTTTTTGGGTTAAAAAAGGTGGGAGTAACAAGTAAGTGGTTCCCTCTCATGTTACTTTCGATTATGATTTGTTTATGGAAGGATCGGAGAAGAGATTAAGGTTTATAAAGATTTGAAATTTATGTTGTTATATAAGATTGATTCATGATTATTATGGGTTTTAGGCAGTGTTTTAAAACCCGGACCGGCCCGGCTGGTCGACCCGGGACCCGGCTGACCCGGGCCTAGGACCGGTCCGGGTGAAGGCAAAAACCCGCTCGGGAATTGACCCGGCGAAACCCGGTCGACCCGGAGGGTCGACCCGGGACCCGATCCACCCGGTCAAACCCGGGTGAGACCCGGTCTATTTTTTTTAGCCTGATTGATGTTAAACGACGTCGTTTTGGCCTTTGTTTTAGAGGCCAAAACGACGAAGAACAATGAAGCAGAATTGGGCATTTTAATTACAGACTACAGAGCAAACCTAATTAACAAACACATCAATTTCAAATTTTCAATCGATGAACTGAGGAGCAGAGGAGAGCAGAAGACCGAATACCGAAGACGTCTTGATCATTGTTGTTTCACTGCGAAAAAGGTTAGTTTCTTGTTTCTGTTCACAAATCTTCTTCTTTCACTCTCTCTTTTCTTTATTCTTGGCCGTGTTGAACTTGCAGTTCTGGACTTCTGGGCATCATTTTGCTGTTGATTCAGTCATCTCAACCTTCGTTGATCAATTTCAAACAAACATTTTGCTGTTGAACTTGCAGTTCTTTCAATCTTCGTTGATCCAATTGCAGCCCGGCTGCCTTTTCCGGTCAGTATTTCAAGTTTTCAACTACTATTTCTTTCATTCTTTTTGTCTCTGTTAGACTGTTAGACTTGGGACTTTTGAAGCATAAATAATTGTGGTTAAAGCTTGAATGTTAATCTGTTAGGTTTAGTTTTTGTCACGGTTTGTAGCTTGAATGTTAATCTGTTAGGTTTAGTTTTTGTC
>Ga0325400_1001722_pt1 | contig 18395 bp, 17 predicted proteins | sample PopdelMetagenome_2_FD_205662 | JGI IMG/M metagenome (GOLD analysis project Ga0325400, IMG submission 205662) | Populus deltoides microbial communities from Bellville, Georgia, United States - Xylem-PdKOR-R1 | ecosystem: Host-associated > Plants > Phyllosphere > Stem > Wood/Secondary xylem... | reverse complement strand
CGCCAGCGCGATGCCGGCCGCGTCCTCGGGCAGGGACAACACCTCGCCGCTGCGGAACGTCAGGTCCCAGCGACGGTTGCCCACCCAGGCCGCCGACAGCACGCGCGACCGCAGCTGGGGCGCGGCTGCCAGCAGCGCGGTGTAGCCGCGCTCCTGCTTGTCCGCGCCCGGCCCGATCACCAGCGGCAGGTCCGGCATCCGATCCGGCGTCACCGGTTCGAGCAGCACGCCCTGATCGTCGATCAGCGTCAGCTGACCGCCGTCCTGCCATACCGCCGCCGGCTTGCGCTCGACCACGTGGACCAGCAGCGTGTCGGGGTATCGGCGCGATACCTGCGCCTCCGCGATCCAGCCGTAACGTAGCAGCCGCTCGCGCACCGCCCCCAGGTCGACCAGGGCAAGCGCGCGCGACTGCTGCTCCAGCGCCACCGCGTAGACGGACATGCGGTCCATGCGGGACAGGCCGGTGATCTCGATCTGCTCGACGCGCAGCCCCGCGCGTCCTGCCCCCTCCGCCACCGCACGCCCGACCATGGCCGGCACGCCGGCCCAGGACGCGGCCGCCGCGACGCCCAGACCCGCCACCCCCAGCACGCCCCAGGCGGCGATGCGCGCCAGGGTTTCGGGCCGGATGGGCAACCGCGCTAGCAGGCGGCGGGCGGCCGACGGTCGGGGTGCGGACTTGATCGCGCGGCGCGGGGCCGCCCGCCTGGGGGCCCGGCTCACCCCAACGCCTCCGCCAGGATGGCGGCGACCAGCCTGTCGAAGTCGATGCCGTTGTGTCGCGCCTGCTCGGGGACCAGGCTCAACGGCGTCATGCCGGGCTGGGTATTGACCTCCAGCAGGAACAGGCCCGCCACCCCCTGCTCGTCGTCCCAGCGGAAGTCCGACCGGCTGGCGCCCCGGCATCCCAGCAACCGGTGCGCCTCTAGCGCGTAGGCCATGCACGCGTCGCGCACGTCGTCGGGGATCGGCGCGGGGTAGAGGTGCTCGGTCAGCCCGTCGGTGTATTTCGACTCATAGTCGTAGAAACCGGACCGCACGCGCAGCTCCGTCACGCCTAGCGCGCGGTCGCCAAGCACGGCGGCGGTAAGCTCTCGCCCGCGGATGAAGGGTTCGACCAGCAGCGTCTCGAAATCCTGCCACGGGCCGGCAAGGCCGCGGCCTATCGGGTCGCCGTAGCTGCTATTTTCCGTGACGATGGCGACGCCGACCGACGACCCCTCGTTGATCGGCTTGACCACGTAGGGCCGCGCCAGCGGATCGCCTTCGAACAACTCGGCCGACCGCACTGCGCGGCCGCCGGGCATGGGGATGCCGTGGGGAACAAGCTGCTGCTTGGTCAGCTGCTTGTCGACCGCGATCACCGAGGTGGCCAGCCCCGAATGGGTGTAGCGCAGACCCATCAGGTCCATGCACCCCTGGATAGTGCCGTCCTCGCCGGGAGTGCCGTGCAGCGCGTTGAAGACGATGTCGGGCGCCGACTCCGCCAGCCGCGCGGCCACGTCGCGCCCCATGTCGATCCGCGTCACCCGATGGCCCAGCCGCTCCAACGCGTCGGCGCAGGCCGAGCCCGAACTCAGCGACACCTCGCGCTCGGCCGACCAGCCGCCCATCAGCACGGCGACGTGGAGGGACCCGCTCACGACCGCACCCCCACCCGGCGTATCTCCCATTCCAGCCGCGTTCGCGACGTGGCCAGCACGCGGTCGCGCACCTCCTCGCCCAAATCCTCAATGTCACCGGACGTGGCATTACCCAGGTTTAGCAGAAAGTTACAGTGTTTCTCCGAAACTTGCGCCCCACCCCGGCGATATCCCCGCAGACCGGCGTCGTCGATCAGCGCCCACGCCTTTGCCCCGTCGGGGTTCTTGAAGGTCGAGCCGCCGGTTCGGCTGCGCAGCGGTTGCGACGCTTCCCGCTCGGCCGCGATGCGGTCCATCTCCGCCCCGATCGCTTTCGGATCGCCGGGCGCGCCTTCCATCACCGCCTCGACGACGATCATGCCGTCGGTCAGGTCGGAATGGCGGTAGCGATAGTTGAGGTCGTCGCGCGTCATGGTCGTCGTTCCGTCTCGCGTGGCGACGGTGCACTCGACCAGTATGTCCGCCGTCTCGCGGCCATAGGCACCGCCGTTCATCCGCACGAAGCCGCCCACCGTGCCGGGAATGGAACGCAGGAACTCCAGCCCCGCCACCCCCGCGTCGCGTGCGGTCGACGACGCCAGGATGCCCGACGTGCCGCCGCCGCAGGTGATGCGCGTGCCGGAAACGCGGGCGTGGGCGAAGGGCTTGCCGAGCCGCACCACGACGCCTGGCACACCGCCGTCGCGCACGATCAGGTTGCTACCCAGCCCCAGCGGCATCACCGGCACTGCCGGATCCACCTCCGCCAGGAACCGGACCAGATCGTCGGTGTCGGCAGGTTCGAACAGCCATTCCGCCGCTCCGCCCGACTTGAACCACACCAGCGGCGCCAGCGGCGCGCGGTGCGTCAGCCGCCCGCGCACCGACGCGACCCCCGGCGGCGTCAGCCGCACGCTCACCAGCCCAGCCCCCAGATGCCCAGCCACGCGCCCAACGCCCGCGCGTTCGCCCGCGCCGCCTCCGCGCCTGCCTCACCCGCCTCGATCAGCGCTTCACCCGCCTCGGCGGCTATCTCATTCGCCTCGCGCGCCTGATCCAGCAATTGCCGCTGCATCGCCAGCTGCGCGTCAAGCCAGTCGTTCACCGCCGGGCCTCCACCGTCGCCGCCAGCCCCGCCGCCCAGCGCGTGATGTCGCCCGCACCCAGGCAGATCACCTGGTCGCCCGCGCGTAGATCGTCCGCCAACAGGTCGGCCAGCGCGTCCGCGTCGGCGACGGTGGTGGCCTGCCGATGGCCGCGACGCTTCAACCCGTCGACCAGCGCGTCGGCGTCCGCGCCGGGGATCGGCGCCTCGCCGGCCGCGTAGACGGGCGTCACCAGCACGCGGTCGGCGTCGTTGAAGGCGGTCTGGAACTCCTCCATCAGCCCCGCCAGCCGCGAGTAACGGTGCGGTTGGACCACGGCTATCACGCGACCGCCCAGGCCGGATCCTTGCGCGTTCTCGCGCGCGGCGGCCAGAACGGCGCGGATTTCGACCGGGTGGTGGCCGTAATCGTCCACGATCGCGGCGCCGCCCACCTCGCCCACCCGCGTGAAGCGGCGCTTGACGCCCGCGAACCCGTCGAAGCCGCGACGAATGGTGTCGTCGTCGATCCCCAGTTCCAACGCCACGCCGATCGCGGCCAGCGCGTTCTGGACGTTGTGGCGGCCGGGCATAGGCAGGCCGACCCCCTCGATCGAGCGGGTCCGGCCGTCGCGTTCGCGCACCAGGCATTCGAACCGGCTGCCGCCCGGCACCAGCTCGACGTTGACGCCGCGCACGTCCGCCTGCGCCGAAAAGCCGTAGGTCACGACGCGCCGGTCGCGCAGCCGGGGCAAGATGTTCTGCACCTCCGCGTGATCCAGACACATCAGCGCCGCGCCGTAGAAGGGCACGTTCTCCACGAACTCGACGAACGCGTCCTTTACCCGGTCGAAGTCGCCGTAATGGTCCAGGTGTTCTGGGTCGATGTTGGTCACCACCGCCACCGTACCGTCCAGCCGCAGGAAGCTGCCGTCGCTCTCATCCGCCTCGACCACCATCCAGTCGGACGCGCCGAGCCGGGCGTTGGAACCGTAGCTGTTGATGATACCGCCATTGATGACGGTGGGATCGACCCCGCCCGCGTCCAGCAGGGCGGCCACCATCGACGTGGTAGTGGTCTTGCCGTGCGTGCCGGCGACCGCGACCGTGGACTTCAGCCGCATCAGTTCGGCCAGCATCTCCGCGCGGCGGACGACGGGCACGCGGCGTTCCAGCGCGGCCTCCACCTCCGGGTTGCCGCGCTTCACGGCGGTCGAGGTGACGACCACGGCCGCGTCGCCGATGTTGCCGGCGGCGTGGCCGATGGTGACGGGAATGCCGCGCTCGCGCAGTCCCTCGACGACGTAGCCCTCGGCCACGTCCGACCCCTGCACCCTATAGCCCAGGTTGTGCATGACCTCGGCGATGCCGGACATGCCGATGCCGCCGATGCCGACGAAGTGGATCGTGCCGATCGAGGTGGCGACCCCCCTCACGCGAACGCCTCCCGCCGCGACGGATTGGCGACGCCGACCGGGAGCGCGGAGTGCGGCGTATCCAGCCCCTCGACCAGGTCGGCCAGGTCGCGCGCGGCGTCGGGCCGCCCGCACGACCGCGCGCGCCCGGCGGCGTTGGTCAGCGCCTGGGGGTCGAGCCCCAGCTTCTGCATCTGTTTGGCCAACTCCTTCGGCGTAAAGGCCGATTGCACGATGGTTCGCGCGCCGCCGGCCTCGGTGATCTCGCGCGCGTTGACGGTCTGGTGATCGTCGGTCGCCGACGGCAGCGGCACCAGGATCGCCGGCCGTCCCGCCGCCGTCAACTCGGCGATGGTGGACGCACCCGCCCGAGCGATCACCAGGTGCGCCGACGCCAGCCGCTCGGGCAGGTCGGGTAGATAGGTGGCGAGGTCGGCGGGAATGCCGTGTCCGGCATAGCGCGCGCGAGCGGCGTCGATATCCTCCACGCGCGCCTGATGCGTCACCTGCAACCGGCGGCGGAACGCGATCGGCAGCATGGCCAACCCGCTCGGCACCACAGTGGACAGGATCGTCGCGCCCTGGCTGCCGCCGGTTACCAGCACGCGAAAGATGCCGTCCTCTTCCAGCAGCGGGTAGGGTCTGGCCCGCAGCGCCGCCACGCTGTCGCGCACCGGATTGCCCACCAGCCGCGCCTTCACCAGCCGGCGCGCAGGCAATCGTTGCGTGACGGCGTAGGAGGTGGCGATCGCGTCGACCCGGGGCGCCACCAGCCGATTGACACGGCCTAGCACCGCGTTCTGCTCGTGCACCGCCGTCGGCACCCGCTCAGCGAAGGCGGCCAGCAGTGCGGGCAGCGCGGGATAGCCCCCGAAGCCGATCACGGCGGCGGGGCGAAACGTCCTGTAGAGTTCGCGCGCCATCGCTCGGCCGCGCCACACTTCGCTCGCCGCGCGTGCCCAGCCCAGCGGCCCGCCCGCCAGCCGCCCGGCGGGCAGGACATGCGTCTGGACGTCGACGAACAGATCCGGGAACCGTACGCCGCGCTCGTCCGACACCAGCGCCACCCGATGGCCGCGCCGCGTCAGTTCCGCCGCGAGTGCGGCAGCCGGCACCATGTGCCCGCCCGTGCCGCCGGCCGCCAGGACGAAGTGCCGACTCACGCGCCTGCCCCCCCGATACCTAGGCCGCCGCCGTACGGCCCGACATAGGGGCTGCGCGTCAGGAACGGATTACGCCGGGTGAACGCCAACAGAAGCCCCATGCCGATCGAGAGCGCGATCATAGACGATCCGCCGTAGCTGATGAAGGGCAGCGTCATCCCCTTGGACGGCGCCAGCCCGGTGTTGACCGCCATCGATACCAGCGCCTGCGCGCCGAATTGCGTCGCCAGACCGGCCGCCGCCAGCAGGCGGAACTCGTCCTGCTCGTCCAGGAGCTTCACGAACACGCGCACCACGATCGCCAGGAATACGATCGCGATGACCGAACAGGCCAGGATGCCGAATTCCTCACCGATGACCGAGAAGATATAGTCGGTGTGCGCTTCGGGCAGGCCGAACTTGACGCGCCCGCTGCCCGGACCCGTACCTGTCCAGCCGCCGGCCGTCAGCGTGGCGTGCGCGGCGTTGGTCTGAAAATGGTCCGCCGCCCCCTCGCCCTCGGCACCGGGAAACAGGAACGCGTCGATCCGCGCGCGCGCATTACCGTAGAACAGGTACGCCGCCGCCAACCCCACGGGGATGCTGGCGCCTATACCGGCCAACACGCGCGTCGGCGTTCCCGCGATCGTCAGCAACGCCACCCAAATCAGCCCGAAGATCACCGTCTGCCCGAAATCGGGTTGCAGCATCAGCAGGAACATCACCGCCGCGGTCGCGGCCCCGGTGATGAGCACGGTGGGCAATTCCTCGTCGCGCGCCTTCAACGACAACAGCCACGCCATCGACACCGCGAACAAGGGTTTCAGGAATTCGGAAGGCTGAAACTGGGCCACGCCGACGCCGATCCATCGTCGCGCGCCGTTCACCTCCACGCCGATCAGCGGCGCCAGAACCAGCAGCATCCCGAAGAACGCCGCCCCACCCAACGCGAAGCGGCGCGCGGCCTTGAGCGGCAGCATCGACACGCCGATCAGCACGGGTAGCGACACGCCCACCCACATGAGCTGACGCCAGAAATAGTATAGCGGGGCGAGCTGGTGATGCTCGCCCGAATAGCGCCGCGCGGTCGCCGGGCTCGCCGCCGCCACCGCCAGCAAGCCGATCGCGATCAACAGCAGCGTCAGCAGCAGCAGCATCCGGTCGATGTCCCAGAACCACGTGCCCAGCGGGGACCGGTCCCCCCGTCCGCCCCGCCCCTTAAGCTTGCCGCGCAGCCGGCGGGGCGCGCGGACCAGTCCCGCGCCTTCCGTCTTGGCGAGCGCGCGGGCGCGCAGAGCATCGGCGGCCAACTCGTTCACGCCAACGCCTCCACCAGCGCGCTGAACGCGTCGCCTCTATGCTCGAAATCGCGGAACTGGTCGAACGAGGCGGCGGCCGGCGACAGCAGCACCGTGTCGCCGGGCTCCGCCGCGGCGGCGGCGGCCGCGACCGCCTGTTCGAGCGTGCCCGCCTCTTCCACCGCAATCCGCGGGCGCAACACCTCCGCGAAGCGCGGCCCCGCCTCGCCGATCGCGTAGGCGCGGACGACGTTGTCCAGATAGGGCGCGCATGCGTTCAGATCGTCACCCTTGGCCCGCCCGCCGACGATCCAGTGCACGCGCGCGAACGCCCCCAGTGCGGGGGCGGTGGAATCTGGGTTAGTGGCCTTGCTGTCGTTGACGAAGGCGACGCCGTTCCGCTCGCCCACGCGCTGCATCCGGTGCGGCAGTCCGGCGAACGAAGCGAGCGCCGCGTCGATCGCGGTTTCCGGCACACCCAGTACGCGCGCGACGGCGACCGCCGCCGCCGCGTTGAACAGATTGTGCGGTCCCCTCAGCGCGGGCCACGCGCCCTGCCGGTGGACCAGGGCGACGGGGTCGATGCGGATCGCCCCGAAATGCTCGGCGACGCCGCGCGAGGCCGCATCGCCGATGCCGACCACCGCCTCGCCCCCGCGCTGCATCTCGAACAATCGCGCCTTGCTGGCGGCGTAGGCGTCGAAGCCGTCGTAGCGGTCGAGGTGGTCGGGGGTGACGTTCAGCAGCACCGCCACGTCGCAATCCAGCGTGCCGGTCAGGTCGATCTGATAGCTCGACAGCTCCAGCACGTACACGCCCCCGGCGGGCAGCGGCTGCTGGGCTAGAATGGGCAAACCGATATTGCCGCCCATCCGGCTCGGCACGCCCGCCGTCGCCAGGATGTGGTGGATCAGGGCCGTGGTGGTGGACTTGCCGTTGGTGCCGGTGATGCCGACCACGCGGTGCGGCGGCAAGTCGGCGCGGGCCCGTGCGAACAGCTCCACGTCGCCGATGATCGGCACGCCCGCCGCCCGTGTGCGCGCCGCCAGCGGATGCGTGTTGAGCGGTACGCCCGGCGACAGCACCAGCGCGTCCAGACCGGCGAGGTCGACCGCGTCGAGGTCGGCGATCTCCGCGTCGACGCCTTCGCGCCGCGCCGGATCGTTGTCCCAGGCTACGACGGACGCGCCGCCCGCGCGCAAGGCGTCCACGGTCGCCCGCCCCGACCGTGCCAGCCCCAGCACGGCGTAACGCTTGTCCCTCCAGGCGGTGCCGACGATCACCGCAGCTTCAACGTCGACAGGCCGGCCAGTGCCAGCGCGAAGCTGATGATCCAGAAGCGGATCACCACCGTCGGCTCCGACCAGCCCAGCTGCTCGAAATGGTGGTGGATCGGCGCCATGCGGAACACGCGCCGGCCGGTGCGCTTGTAGAAGAACACCTGCACGATCACCGACAGCGCCTCGACCACGAACAGCCCGCCGACGATGCCCAGCACGATCTCGTGGTGCGCGACCACCGCGATCGTCCCCAGCGCGCCGCCGAGCGCCAGGCTGCCGGTATCTCCCATGAAGACCGCAGCCGGCGGCGCGTTGAACCACAGGAACGCCAGCCCGGCACCGATGATCGCACCGGTGAAGATCGCCAGCTCGCCCGCCAGCGGCACGTGCGGAATGCCTAGGTAATCGGCGAAGCGCGCGTTGCCCGCTAGATAGACGATGACGGTGAACGCCATCGCCGCGATGATGACCGGCATCGTCGCCAGCCCGTCCAGCCCGTCGGTAAGGTTCACCGCGTTGCCGAACGCCACGATCGTGAAGGCCGCGAACAGCGGGTAAAACCAGCCGAGGTCGATGTAGAGCCGCTGCGTGAAGGGCAGGTACAAATGCGGCCCGTTATACTGCATGATGAGCACGGCGGCCGCACCGGCGATCGCGAACTCCAGCAACAGGCGCGTCCGGCCCGACACGCCGGCGGTGCTGGCCTTCTTGACCTTGTCGTAATCGTCCAGGAACCCGATCAGCCCGAACCCGCCCGTCACGAACAGGCTGGCCCAGACATAGGGGCTGCGCGGGTCCATCCAGGTCAAGACGCTAATCGCCAGGCTGGTCAGGATCATCAGCCCGCCCATGGTAGGCGTGCCGCGCTTGGCCAGGTGCGTCTGCGGACCGTCGGCGCGGATCGGCTGGCCCTTGCCCTGGCGGATGCGCAGCCAGCCGATGAACCTGGGCCCGATCAACAGGCCGATCAGCAGCGCGGTCGCGATCGCGGCCCCGGTACGAAAGGTCTGGTAGCGGACGAGGTTCAGGAGTCCGGGGAAACCCAGCTGCTCCGCGATCAGGTACAGCAATCAAGCCCCCTCGAGCGCCGCGACCAGTCGCGACAGCCCCACACCGTTGGATCCCTTGACCAGCACGGCGTCGCCGTCGCGCAACAGGCCTGGCACCGCCGCCATGGCCTCGCGGGCGTCGGCGACATGGACGATCCGGGCCCGCCCCTCAAGGGCGCGGGCCAGCGGTCGCATCGCCTCACCGACCAGTAAGGCCGTTTCGACGCGCGCGCCCGTCACATGCTCCGCCAGCGCGGCGTGATAGCGGTCCGAATCGTTGCCCAGTTCGCGCATCTCGCCCAGCACCGCGACGCGGCGGCCGGGCTCGTGTCCCAGCACCGCCAGCGTGGCGGCGACGGACGACGGGTTAGCGTTGTAGCTCTCGTCGATCACCAGCGCCCGGCCGCCGTCGGGGGTGGCGGCGTCGAACCGCCGCCCGCGCCCCGCCAGCCCCGGCAGCTCGCCCAGCGCCAGCGCCGCCAGCCCCAGGTCGGCCCCGACAGCGTCCGCCGCCGCCAGCACCGCCAGCGCGTTCGACACCCAGTGCCGACCGGGCGGGGCCACGATCAGGTTGATTTCCCGTCCCCCGCCCAAGCGCGCCGCTACCAGGCTGCCCCCGCCGGGCGCGCGCACCATTTCGGCCGCGCGCACGTCCGCCCCGTCACCGAAGCCGAAAGTGCGGATGGCCGCGGCATAGGGGCGGGCGGAGGCGATCAGTCGGTCGCGGTGCGGGCTGTCGAACGGGACGATCGCCGTACCGCCCGGCTCCAGACCCCGAAATATCTCGCCCTTGGCGGCGGCGATCGCGGCCTCGTCGGGGAAGAAGGCGGTGTGCGCCGGCGCGATCGCCGTCACGACGGCCACGTGCGGGCGCACCATCGCCGTCAGCGCCGCCAGTTCGCCCGCGTGGTTCATTCCCATCTCGTACACCGCGGCCGTCGCGTCGCGCGGGGTACGCGCCAGGCTGAGCGGCACGCCGGTGTGGTTGTTGTAGCTGCGGATCGACCGATGGACCCGGCCCCGCCACGTGCGACCCAGCGCCGCCCACAGCGCTTCCTTGGTGCCGGTCTTGCCTACCGAACCGGTGACGCCGATCACCTTGGCCGCCGTCCGGGCGCGCGCCGCGCGGCCCAGATCCTGTAACGCCCGGAACGCATCGGCGACCAGCACGTACGGACCGTCGCACGGTTCCTCGACGATCGCACCCGCCGCCCCGGCGGCGAACGCCGCGGGCAGGAACCGGTGACCGTCCGTATCCTCGCCGCGCATGGCGACGAACAGGTCGCCGGGCGTCACTTCACGGGAATCGAAGGCGACCCCCGTGGCGTCGAAATCTCCGCACGCCGCGCCGTCGCACGCGGCGGCGACCTCCGCGGCCGTCCACAAACGCATCGCGCGAGCCGTCAGCGCGACGTGCTGGTCTGGGGCAACGGACGGTCGGACACAGGCGCCTCGCCGTATTTCAGGCCCAGCCGCGGACGGCGGGCGGGCGGCGCCCGGTCGGCGGTGCGGGGAACGTTCTGGTCTTCACTCACTGCGCACACTCCCGCGCCACGGAAACGTCGTCGAAGGGCAGCACCAGGTCGCCGACCTGCTGTCCCTGTTCATGCCCCTTGCCCGCCAGCAGCACGATGTCTTCGGGTCCCGCCTCGGCGATGGCGGCGGCGATGGCGGCGCGGCGGTCGCCAATCTCGCGCGCCCGCGGGGCGCCGTCCAGCACCATGCGGCGTATCGACCCGGGCGCCTCGGTGCGGGGATTGTCGTCCGTCACGATAGCCAGATCCGCCACCTGTGCTGCGGCGCGACCCATCTCGATCCGCTTGCCCCGGTCGCGATCGCCGCCGGCGCCGAAAACCAGGATCAATCGCCCGGCCGCATGGGGACGTAGGGCGGACGCCGCCGCCTCCAGCGCGTCCGGCGTGTGCGCATAATCGACGTAGACGGGCGCACCGGATCGGGCGATCACCGCGCGCTCCAGCCGCCCGCGGACCGGCTGAAGCCGCGACAGCGCCTTGAGCGTCGCCGCCACCCCGCCGCCGGTGGCGATAACCAGCCCGGCCGCCACCAGCGCGTTGGCCGCCTGATACGCCCCGATCAGCGGTAGGACCACGGGATGGACCACCCCCTCCGCCTCGACCTCGATCTCCTGGCCGAGCGGGGTCGGGCGGCGGGCGATCAGACGCAAGCCGTCGCCGACTTCCCCCACCCGCATCACCCGGCACCCTCGCGCCGCCGCCACCCCGGCTATGCCATCGGCGCGCGGATCGTCCGCCCACACCACGGCGGTCCCGCCGGGCACCAACACCGCGCCGAACAGCCGCAGCTTGGCCTCCAGATACGCGTCCATGTCGCGGTGATAGTCCAGGTGATCCCGCGACAGGTTGGTGAAGGCGGCGGCCGCGACCGGCAGCCCCTCCGTGCGATATTGGTCCAGCCCGTGGCTCGACGCCTCGAACGCCAGGTGGGTCACACCCTCTCGCGCCAAACCGGCGACGTTGGACAGGAAGGTCACGATGTCGGGCGTGGTTAATCCGGTATGCACGCGCTCGTCGGCGGTGGTGACGCCCAGCGTGCCGATCGACGCGGCGTGATGACCGGTCAGCCGCCACAGCTGGCGCGCCATCTCGACCACGCTGGTCTTGCCGTTGGTCCCGGTGACCGCCACCGCCGTGCCCGGAAACGGCGCGAAGAATCGCGCGGCCAAGCGGGCGAAGGCGGCGCGCGGTTCGGGATCGGCGACGTGGACCGCCCCCTCGGCCCGCACGCCGGGCCGGGCGACCACCGCCACCGCACCGGCGCGGATCGCATCGGGAATATAATCCTCGCCGTTGACGCGCCGGCCAGGAAACGCGCCGAACACCGTGCCCGGCGCGACCTTGCGATGGTCGATTGCGAAGCCCGTCACCGCCTGGGGCGCGTCGGTGCCGATCAGTTCGCCCAGCCTCACCGCCGCGTCACCCTTATTGCGCGCCCGCGCGCCGGTCGGCCGGCGCTTCCCACAAGAGCGGCAGCAGGTCGCTCTCGTCGATGTCGCGGCCGTCGTCGGGCGTCACGCCCAGGAGTGGCCCCACGCGGCTAATCACGCGCCCCACCACCGGCGCCGCGTTCCAGGCCGCGGTCTTCAAGCCGAACGTTTCCTTGGTCCCGACCGGCGAATCGAGCATCGACAATACTACGTAGCGCGGCGCATCCATCGGGAACACGGCAACGAAGGTGGCGACGTTGCGCGACCGGTCATAGCCGCCGCTCGACGCGGCTTCGGCGGTGCCGGTCTTGCCGCCGACGCGGAAGCCCGGCGCGTCGCCACGGCGGCCCGTGCCCTTCAGAACGATCAGGCGCAGCATCTGACGCATCCGGTGGCTGGTCGCATCGCTCAGCACCTTGCGCCCCGCCGGCACCGGATGACCGGGCCCGACCCGCAACAACGTGGCCGGCCGCCACGTGCCGCCGTTGACCAGCGCCGCGTACGCGCTGGCCAATTGCAGCGGCGTGATCGCGATGCCGTGGCCGTAGGCGGTGGTCATGGTAGTGGTCCGTGCCCAGTATCCGGGCCAGAGCGGCCGCCCCTTCTCGCGCAGCTCGATGTCGGGCTTGGTGTCGAAGCCCAGCTTCCGGAACATCGCTTGAAGCCTCGCGGGGCCCAATTCGTCGGCGATGCGGGCGGTGGCGATGTTGGACGAATAGATCAGCGTTTCGGGGATGTTGAGCCAGCGCTCCTGCTCGTCGCCGCGATCGTCGTGGATGGTGAAGCCACCGACCTTAATCGGCGCGGTCGCGTCGAAGCGCCGGCCGATGTCGCGCACCACGCCCGTATCCAGCGCCGCCGCCGCCGCGATCGGCTTGAAGGTGGACCCCAATTCATAAACGCTCTGCACCGTGTTGTTGCGCAGCACGTCCAGCCCCGCCATCCCCACGCGGTTGGGATTGAACAGCGGCAACGACACCATCGACACCACCTCGCCCGTGTCGACGTCCAGCACCAGTCCGGCCGCGCCGCGAGCCTGGAACACCGCCATGGCCCGGCCTAACTCGCTTTCCATCGCCGCCTGGACGCGCGTGTCGATCGACAGGCGCACGGGCGTGCCCGCGGTGGCGGGGTTGGACAGCCGGTCGTCCAGCACGCGTTCCATGCCGCTCATGCCGCGGCCGTCCGTCGACAGGAAGCCGAGCGCGTGCGCCGCCATGGTCGATTGCGGGTACAGCCGCTGCGTCTCGCGCTCGTACACGATGGCGGGCTCGCCGATCGCGTTCACCGCCTCCACCAGCGCGGGGCTGGCCCGGCGTTGCAGATAGGCAAAGCTCTTGCCGCTGGTCAGCAAGCGATGGAAAAAGGGCTGGTCGCCTCGCTCGGGCATCAGTTCCGCCAGGCGCTGCGCCACCTCCGACGGGTCGCCGATCAGTTTCTGCGGATGGACCGCGATCGTCCAGGCATCGATGGTCAGCGCTAGCGGCTGGCCGTTGCGGTCGACGATGTCGCCGCGCGGCGCCCCGCTTGTGGCACCCGCCCGCCCGTCCACATCCGCCGTCATCGCCAGCATGGCCAGCCGGCCCAGCACCAGCACCACGGCGGCCGCGAACAGCAACAGCAGCACCATCAACCGCATGTGCGCGACCGCGACCAGCGCGTGACGGCGCGGATGGACGCCAGCGCGGTTGGGCAGCGGCCGGGCGATCGAAACGCTCAACGGCGACGTCCCGCCTCGGCGCGCGCACCCTTCATCAAGTCGCCGAACGTGTCACCCGACAGCAATTCGCGATCCAGCATCGCCACCCGCTGCATCCGCACCGGCGTAGCGGCGACCGCGCGGGCCACGGCCGGCACGGCGCGAGCCGCCAGCTTGGGTGCTTCTGGATCGCGGACGGCGGCAACGCGGACGACAGCGGGGGCGGAGACGCGGGGCGCCGCCCTGGCGGGCGCGACCGGATCGCGAACGGGCGCCGGCACCCGAACCACCGCCTGCGCCACCGCGACCGGGGTCTGCGGTGCCGCCTGATGCAGCGTCGGCACCACCAGAGCCGCGGTCTTCATCACCGGCGCGGTCGGGTCCACCGGCGGCAGGTCGGGACCCATCGATGCGAACTGGCGCTCGTCGCGCAGGAATTGGCGTGCGGTGGGGGCCGACAACGCCAGCACGTCGCCGTTCCACCGTTCCAACTGCTGCATATTCGCACGCGTGTCGAACTCCGTCTCCAACGCGCGCACGTCGCGCTCGGCCGCGCGGATGCGATTGTTCAGAGCGTCCAGCGCGTTGCGTTCGGACGCCACCTGCAACGACACCAGATAGAAGCCCAACACCGCGGCCGAGCAGCTGGCAAGCCACCCCAATCCCCGCAACCGATACGCCGCCGTCATGCCGCCGCTTCCCCTTTCATGTGACCCCAGGCGCCTTGGGATTGGCTCCAGGCGGGGGCATCCGTGCGTCGCGCCGTCCGGAGCGTCGCCGACCGTGCGCGCGGGTTGCGCGCTAGTTCGGCCTGCCCCGACCGCACGCCCCGCCCGACCCGTTCGAAACTCGGCGTCCGCGCCGCGACGGCCGCCGGCAGGTGCCGCGACCCACCCGGCGCCGCCCCGGACCGATCGCGCAGGAACCGCTTCACCAACCGGTCTTCCAGGCTGTGGAACGTCACCACCGCTAGTCGCCCGCCAGGCTTGAGCGCGCGTTCCGCCGCCTCGAGCCCGCGCGCCAGTTCGTCCAACTCGCCGTTGACGTGGATGCGCACGGCCTGAAACGCGCGCGTCGCCGGGTCCTTGGGCTCGTGCGGGCGATGGCCCAGCGCGCGGCGCACCACGGCGGCGAACTCGGCGGTGCGGGTCAGCGGACGGGCGGCCACCACCGCGCGCGCTACGCGGCGCGACCGCGGCTCGTCGCCGTAGTGGTACAGGACATCGGCGATCACCGCCTCGTCGGCGGTGTTCAGGAAGTCAGCGGCGGTCTCGCCTTCCTGGCCCATGCGCATGTCCAATGGGCCGTCCGCCTGGAACGAGAAGCCGCGCCCTGCCCGGTCGAGCTGCATGGACGATACGCCGATATCCAGCACGACCCCGTCCGCCGGTTCGCCCGCGGCACCGTCCAGGCCCCCGAAGCGCGCGTGTACCAGCGTCAGCCGCCCGCCCGACGCGTCCGCCAGCGCCCGACCCTCGGCGATCGCGTCCGGATCGCGATCCAGGGCCACCACGCGCGCGCCCGCCGCCATGAGCCCGCGCGAATAGCCCCCCGCGCCGAACGTGCCGTCGATCACCAGTTCGCCGGCGGCGGGCGCCAGCGCTGCGATCACCTCGTCCAGCAGGACGGGGACGTGCGGCGCGTCGGCGCACGCCACCGCGTCGAGGATCGCCATCACAGCGCTATCCCCTTTTCCCCGCAATGGTAACGGCACGCCGCTACCATGCGCGGCGGCGCGCCCGGCATATCCACCAGCGTGCGCGGGTCCCAGACCTCGATCGTGTTGAACGTGCCCCAGAAGAACGCGTTGGCGCCGATCCCGGCGTGAAACCGCGGAAAGCCCGGCATGATGAACCGGCCCGATCCGTCGAAAGGCACGGGCTCGCCGTTGGCGCCATCGCGCAGGATGTTGGGGTCCGTCTTGCCATCGGGTCCGCGCGACAGTTCGACGCGGCGGTCCAGCTCGACCTTTAGGTCGGTCAGATAGGCGGGGTCGTACGCCACCAGACAGGGCTGATCCTCATGCACCGACACGATGATCGTACCCCCGTCCTTGCCGTCCGGCCTGGGCGAATTGGCGGCCAATGCAGTGCGGAGCGCGTTGGGGATGGAGACGCGGCCCTTGTCGTCGACAAGGCCGATACCGCCACCCTGATACAATGCCCTTGCCGCCACGCCGACCTCGTCCGGGGGCGAACGCGCCTTCTGCCCCGGCCCGCGACCATCGTCGCGAACCGGCTGATTCGATCAGTTTGCAGGAGAACTGCCCCGTTAGCCCATGTTGTACGCACCCCCCCGACGGGAAGCAACGGGATTTGACGGGATACGTGGGGAAAAGATGGTCGGCTGGCCCCTATCAAGGCTTAGTCCGGCCTCCTTGGGCCAGGCGGCGTCACTGGCCGTTACCCACCGCGACACTGCCCGGCGCCACCCCCAGGTCAGCCAACGGCTCGTTGACGCCGTCTGAAGCGTTGACCGGCGCGGCCGATGTCACGTCGTTACCGACCGCCGCGGGCGGATCGTCGCGCAGAGCGGAGAAGAGCAATCCCGCCAGCCCGATCAACAAGATCACGGCCGCCAGCCCGATCAGCCCCACGCGCACGCGCTGGACCACTTGCCGGGGATCGGGTTCGCTGCTTCGCATAGAGTAACCGGGTCGTACCGCCGGGACGACCCCGTGTCGATTCGTCCTCAGGCCGCCATCCCGGACAACCCCTTGGACCGAAGCCAAGCGGGGTCGTACAGGGTCGATAGATAGCGGAAACCCGTGTCGCACAGGATGGTCGCCACCCGCGATCCCGGCCCCAGCTGACGCGCCAGCCGCACCGCGCCCGCCACGTTGATCCCCGACGACAGGCCCAGGCACAGCCCCTCCTCCGCCAGCAGCCGGCGTACCCATTCCAGCCCCTCGGCGTCGCCGATGCGGAACTGGGCATCGACGGGCGCGCCCTCCAGGTTGCCGGTGATGCGACCCTGGCCAATCCCCTCGGCGACCGAGCTTCCTTCCGAGCGCAACTCGCCCGTGCTGTAATAGTCGTAGAGCGCCGCCCCGTGCGGATCGCTCAGCGCGATCGTCACGCCCTCGTCATGCGCCTTCAGCCCCATGCCGACGCCCGCCAGCGTGCCGCCCGTGCCGACCGCGCAGGTGAAGCCGTCGATCCGCCCGTCCATCTGTTGCCAGATCTCCTCCGCGGTGCCCAACACGTGCGCGCGGCGGTTGGCGACGTTGTCGAACTGGTTGGCCCAGACCGCGCCCGGCGTTTCCTCGGCGATGCGTCGGCTGGTGTGGACGAAGTGGCACGGACTGCTGAACGGCGCGGCCGGGACCAGCACCAGCTCGGCACCCAGCGCGCGCAACGTGTCCATCTTCTCGCGCGATTGCGTCTCAGGCATCACGATCACGGTGCGATAGCCCTTGGCGTTGCCGACCAGCGCCAAGCCGATGCCGGTATTGCCCGCCGTCCCCTCTACCAAAGTACCGCCGGGAGACAGGACGCCCCGCGCCTCCGCGTCCTCGACGATGAACAGCGCGGCCCGATCCTTCACCGAGGCACCGGGATTGGTGAACTCGCATTTGCCGTAGATCTCGGCCCCCGCAGCGTCACTGGGACCGCGCAGGCGGACCAGGGGAGTGTTGCCGATCAGGGCCAGCGTGTCGGGGGTGGCGAGCATGATGGATCAGCATGGGTGTTCGGACGCCCGCGGGCAAGCAACCATATTTTACGCTCCCGGCAGCGCCAGCCACCTTGACGTAGGGGCGCGGGCCGGCAAATCGCGCCGCGCCATGAAGCACATCCCCCTCCTCGCCGCGCTGGTCGCGCTGTCCGCCTGCAACTCCCAGCCCAAGACGGCCGAAGTGATCGACACCAACCCCGATCCGATGGCTAACCAGCTGGCCACCGCCGCCCCCGTCGAGCTGCCGCCCGCGATCAAGGCGGACAAGACCATGCGCTGCAAGGACCAGAGCCTAGTCTACGTGACCTTCTTCCAGGGGGACAAGCAGGCGGTGGTCCGCACCGAACGCGGCGGCACGCCCACCACGCTCAAGGCCGCGGCCGCGGGCGAGGCGCTGACCGCGGACGGCGGCTGGAAGATGGAGGGCACCACCGAGAGCGTGGCGCTGACCCGGCCCGGCAAGCCCGTCCAGACCTGCCACGCCTGATCCCGATCGCCGCGGCTTGCCCTGGCGGGCAGGCCGCGGCATCACGGGGCCCGTGACAAGAACGGTCGCGGTCTACAGCCTCAAGGGCGGCGTGGGAAAGACCACGCTGGCCGTCAACCTTGCCTGGTGCGCCGCCGCCCGGTCGGCGCGGCGGACCCTGCTGTGGGACCTCGACCCCCAGGCGGCGGCGACGTTCATCCTGTCCGACGGACCTGCCCGCGACCGCGCGCGCGGCGTATTCTCGCGCGACGTATCGCCCGATCGGCTGGCGGTGGCCACGGCCTATGATCGCCTTGAACTGCTTCCCGCTGACGCGTCCCTGCGCGGGTTGGACAGCTATCTATATGAGCTGGGCAAGCGACGGCGCCTGTCCCGGCTGCTGGAGGCCTTCTCCGACCGCGATCGGGTGATACTGGACTGTCCGCCGGGCCAGACGGAAACCACCGAACAGGTGATCCGCGCCGCCGACTTGGTGCTGGTGCCCGTGGTTCCTTCGCCGCTCGCGCGCAGGGCCTATGAAGAGGTGGTGCGCCACCTGGACGGGCGGGTGCCGGTACTGGCGGTGCATTCGATGGTTGATCGGCGACGGCGCCTGCATCAGGACGCGGTGGCGGCCGATCCCGATTGGCCCTTGATCCCGATGAGCAGCGCCGCGGAGGCGGGTGCCGCCGCCCGC
>Ga0325400_1001721_pt1 | contig 18399 bp, 13 predicted proteins | sample PopdelMetagenome_2_FD_205662 | JGI IMG/M metagenome (GOLD analysis project Ga0325400, IMG submission 205662) | Populus deltoides microbial communities from Bellville, Georgia, United States - Xylem-PdKOR-R1 | ecosystem: Host-associated > Plants > Phyllosphere > Stem > Wood/Secondary xylem... | reverse complement strand
ACTTTACTATGTTCAAAACCGAGTGCTTGGTCTCTCTTGCTCATATGAGGTGCCTTTAAATCCAACTTTGTTTTTTTCCTTCACAGCAACCCTTCATTATTTAACTTGGTTGGTCTTGTCTCTTCTTCTTTTTTTTTTTAAAAAAAACTGCCTTGGCCTCTCTTTGGGAGTAAAAAATTACTCGTCTTGATCTCAGTTAGTAGCGTGGTTTAAATAGAGATTTATAAAAATTTAATTTTTTATATTTTTAAATTATTTTGTGGTGTTGATATCAAAATAAATTTTAAAAAATAATTTTTTAATTGTATATATAAACTGGTTAATTTAAGACACAATTTTATATATGCAACTCACTTGAAAAAAAAATCAATCATTTATTTTTTTCTAGTCCATTTCTTCATCTAGTCGCTCATTTTTCCATTGCATTTGATTTTACTTTTATTATTATGATCATTTTATATGTTGTTTTTGTGAAAAATTTAAAACTAAAGTTAATATTTATTTTTGACTGAGAATGATAAAGAAAATAGTTACCACTCTCCATTTATTGCCCTGCAAGGGAGGACCCAGCCCGGATATACTACTATACAATGACACGTGTATAAACGGACAGCTACAAGAAAAACAATTCAAAATTTTGAATTACATCACGGGGCTGCATTCCTGATTGAGCTTCGCTCTAGCTCACCGTCACGTGCTGTTCCTGAATTGTATTCGGCCTGTTTGTTTTTATATTTAAAAAATATTTTTTAAAAAAATTATTTATTTATTTATTTTAAATTAATATTTTAAGATGATTTTAGTGTAATGATATCAAAAATAATTTTTAAAAAATAAAAAATATATTATTTTAATATATTTTTAAATAAAATACACTTTAAAAAACAATTATAACAACATTTTTCCTTTTAGAATAATAACCAGCCAAATTTATTCACCTTTTTTTTTCCCAGTAAAAGTAATTTCCATTTGTTTTTACTCTTAATCATATTTATCAATGTAATTTCCATCGGTTAGAATATCAATAATATCTGGTCTCTTCTTTCACTATGATCTTCTGTTATTTACTACCCCCTTATTATTATTTATTGTAATGTTTATTTGTTTTTTATCGTGAATTTATTATGTATTGTCACTTCAACATTATTTGGCATCATTAGATGTTACTTTATTATGTATTGGTAATAGATATTTTCAAAGTGTTTTTTAATTAAAATTATTTTAAATTAAAAATATATAAAAAATAATTTTAAAAAAATAAAAATTTTAAATTTTAATCAAGCTTAAAAAGTATTAAAGATTAGCTTGCATTGCACTCAAAGAAAGGAGGGCAGTATTTAGTTTTTACTAATAATAAGCTTCCGAATTGATTTTGCATTATGAAGGCTGTCCAGTATCCACCAAGCTAGCATGGCTTCCCTGGGAGAGTATGGACGAAGGAGCTTTAAGGGCACTCCATCAACATACAAATGGACGACCTCTCTTTTTCTGTGGGCTCTATTTTTAGAGAGTGTTTGGCTGTGTGTTTTAATTTGCGTTTTGTTAAATTATGAATTTTTTTTTGTTAAAATTGAGTGCGGTTTGTATTTTTTGGATCGTTTTGATGTGCTGATGTTAAAAGTAATTTTTAAAAAATAAAAAAAATCTTTAATATATATTTCGACATAAAAAACTATTTAAAAAGTAATCACAATCACACTACCAATCACGTTTTTAAAGTTAAATAGGTTACTGCGCTTGCACCGCAGGCTACGTAAAAAAGAATGTTTATAAAACGTGGATTTCTATTTTACTAAGTTAAATAATATCGGTTACTTTAATAATAAAATTAAAAATGACATTAACAATAAATAAAATAAAAAATAATAATAACTATAAAAATTTAGTTGTCAATAAGAGGGGGAAAAAAAAAAACCCATTGAAAACTTACTGCCGAGTGTCCATATGTATGGAACAATATCCCATCATATGGAAAAAACTTACCACAACATTTCTATTTTTTAATGTAATTATGAAAGACTGCATGACCAAATTAAAATAGACTAAACCAAACAAATATAATAAAGTGATCATTTTATACTATAAAAAATAATAAATAAAAAGATATGAGATATCTCGAGTTATTTTTTAAATTAATTAAAAAATCTACACAAAAAAAAATAACAAAACTCAATCTCTAATTAAATAGATAATGAATAATGAAACAGAAAAAATATAAGGTTAAAAAGAGAAAAGAAAAAAATCAAGTAAACTCAAACGAATCTTTTAAATCCGTATTAATCCTTCAAACTTGCAACTCTTGAAATTCTAAACTCGAGCTCAATCGGGAAGTTCAATTCCCAACTAATTTAATTTTGAAGGATAAGATTGATTTTTTTTATTAATTTTAAAATTTTCTAAAGTAAAAAAAAATAATAAAAAAATAAAAATCAAATTTGATAGGAAAAAAATTAAAAAATAAAATAAAACAATCATTATACGGTTTCATGATGTAATAATTCTATATAAACAGTAAAATTATAATTTATTTTCTTTTTAAAAAAAAACTGTTTACAGTTCATGCTTGGAAGGTTCAAGACGCTTCCAATAATAAGAACTATTTCATTGGAAGTACAGTATAGGGAAGAAAAATGATGGCAAGGCCAATTTTTTAGTATGTTCCTAAATAAAAGAGAGATTTTGCACTAATTACTTACCTGACAAGTGAGCATTAGCTTAATTGGATTATTCTTCTCTTTAAGAATAGAATCTGTTTATTTTTATATTTCAAAAATAGTTTTGAAACTAAAATTAATTGTTTTTGAAGTTTTTATATATCAATATTAAAAATAATTTTTTAAAAATTAAAAAAATATTATTTTAATAATTTCAAAACAAAATATAATTTTAAAAACAAATAAACAAAGGTAAAGTTTACTTCAAATTCACATTAGAAGGGAAAATATTTTGAAGGAAAATTACAAGAGAAGAGGTGATTGTGATTTACTAATTAATGTTTTCTTGGGCAACTGATCTGGGCCCTGACCGAAGTTAACGAGGAAGCCCATTTCTATTTTACTTTTCTAATTCTTTACATTTTATCGCGGGAGCTGTGAAAGCATACTGTTATGTCTATAGACATATCGTTTTGCTTAATTGCTGCGCCGAGCACAAGATGGTTGGATCTCTTATGGACGAATTAAGCCCAAATGGGATGATTGGAAGAGGGAATTATCTCTATCAATTTCGTTCTTGTTTTCCGGCCCATGGGAAAATTGAAGTCGCCGCGGTTCAGATTTCTTGGGTTTAATTGGGCTTGCTTTTGAAATCAGATGAAAGCCTCTCTCGTGACACTGTAGTCATGGGCCAACACACTGCACACTAGGGCACAACTATTGCATAAAGCCCAACACACAGCAACGCTAGCACCATACAGCCGTGTCCTTTTCCTGCTAGCTGATTCGAAGTCGACATGCAATTCTATGTTTTCATGTTTTAAAAATTAAAATTTTATTTTATTTTTTTAAATTAATAATTTTTTAGTATTTCTAAATAAAAAAATAAAAAATATTATTTTAATATAATTTCAAATAAAAAATATCTTAACAAATAACCATAATTATTTCATGTTGTGATACGTACAAAAATACAATACTATAGGCCCACCAAATTAATGTGATTGTGAAAACTATTGAGAAATTGTGCTAGACCACTGGTCCTAGACGTTCTAAGCTACTCTGCCGCTTAACCCCATAAATATCTGTAATTCCATCACATTTATTTAGCTACAAATCAGCAATTCTCCAAACACGACTCTAGCCTTATCCACACGTGTCTTTATCATGAAGAAGTGATCCTCTACACCCTATTCACCACAACCGTTCATTTACCCCAACCTTAATTGCCCACATAGGCCTCGGAAATGCAAATTTATTCTAACTCGGTAGAGAGGCCAGTAAGTTCTCGTCATCCTGCCATGATCAACACCCATCACGTGCGTTCCCCACTAAGGGCCCCATCACCAATCTTGATTAGAGCACTCCACAGCCGTTCGATCTCACAGAACACATCTTCAGTGGGAAGCTGGAACCTGCAACATGGGCAAGTATTCGTCTTCTCTAGCCATGGCAAAATGCACATCCAATGAAACAAGTGTTCACATGGCAATTCACACACATCTCTACCTCTACTCATCTTTTCCCTACATATTACACACTCACCACCACCTCCTCTCACCTCCACTGCCGGAAGCGCCACCACTGCTGCCGGTGCTGCTGCCACCTCCCTCCCCTCCTTCACTGCACGGCCAGCCATTACACCAACAAACCTCCAACACCTTATGACCATCTCAACGTATGGTAAGAGGACACCACCATAATGCACCCCAACACTTGATCGCCTTAATACAGTTTTAGAGTAATGCTTCCTCAAACCCTCACGCCATCCAGTGCGTGGTGTTTTAAGTATTTCAGGGCTTTCTTGATGTACATCACAAAGGAAAATGAGAAGCAATGCGGCGTCGAGATCGCGGTGTTTGATGGTGGTGGTAGGGTGTGGTGGAATAAGTGTTGGTGGATGGAAGTGACGTGTGAGGTGGTGGAGGGATGAGAGGAGGTATTTGGCAATGAGTAGGGTTTTGTGAGCGAGGGAGAGGGAGTGAAGATGGTGAAGGGCGAGGGAGAAAAGGGAGGGAGAGCAAAGGAGGGAGGAGAGGCGGCTGTGATGGTGGAGGGTAAGCGAGAGGATGGAGCTGGTGAGATCTGTAAGCTGGGGAGAAGCAAGGGTGGAGAGTGCTGCCGTGATGATAGTTTCTTCTTCCATTTTGGGATCGTGTGCCTGGAGAGAGTGGAAAGGTTGAAGAATGTGTGGCTTTTTATGCGAGCTGAACTGACCGACTAGTCGGGCATCAATTGTTGTTTTGCTAATGACAATTATCTCCCTTGTATTACTAGTTTTTTTTTTTTTTAAAAACTCATATCACGAGTCATCAGATAAGGAGAGTGATTCACCTCTAATCCAAATCCTTCCAATATCGTCAAGTTTTTGGATGAGTGGAGGATATCTTATTTCCAAAATCTAATTATAGCTTATATTCTATTCAATTATTAATTTGAGAATTTAACAAATTAAAATATAAAATCAAATGTTGATGACTTCGCAAAAATATTAAAAAATAAATGAGATATGATAACAAAAAATACTCCATAGATTTGTTTTGCAAAAATATTAAGGTTGAATATTGGATATTAGTTTTTATAGTTGAAACCATGTTTCATATTTTTTTTAAATAGATAAAATATTTTTGAATCGTTTTGATGTGCTGGTATTAAAAATATTTTTTTAAAATAAAAATAACATTATTTTTATATATTTACAAGTAAAAAAATACTTTAAAAAACACTAATTAATATAACAACTTATGATAGGTGGCAATATTCTTGGACATGACAGTCTTGTAGCAAAGAGGAAGGAAGGGACACCGGCTTGCAAAAGGTGATTTCGGTGGCTGCCGGTGCTGGCTGTACATGAAACTCAGGGAAGTTGAGGTGTGGAGAAAAATAGAATGGAGTGCATGGGAGTATTGTAGGTATTTTGTCCACAAGTACATGTCAAGTTCAAACACGTTCCACATTCCATTCTTTTCATTGTCTCTCACCAGAATGCTCTACTCTTAAAAGCAACAAGACAAGTAGAAGAGGAAGAATAATCATTTGGCCCATCCATGGCTTCTTTCTGTTGTCTCCTATAAACTACATTATTGATTAATAAAAGGCTTCATGGAACTAAGCAAGCACGCTACTCTTGCCCTTATCACGGCCTATCGTCACCCTTCACACTTGCATGTAAAATTATCCAGTAAGTATACAGTTGACAAGATCAAAAGAAGAGCTGCTACTTCGAGATTAGAAGTCAAAGAAAGTAACCCTGGGCGTTTTGGTCATTCTGCAAAAGCAGGGCATTTCTCGACTATGGCAGACATAATGATAAGTTAGTGGCAAATTGGAAACCAAGTACATTAGGAACAGCTAAAGGAAAGGAAGGAGAATAACTAGGACAGTTACTTATACCAGGGGACACTTTAACTACCACTGCAAGTAAAGGCTTGCCACTTGAATAAAAAGAAAGATCTTGAATCCTCTTGCCCCAGTAAAGAGCTAAAGCTAGCAGTTATGATGGTCGATAGTAATGAGAAAAAGCCACCACAACACAATCAAGGTCTAAAGAGTCACTACTCCAAAACCTTTTCCCAAGTGATGCCATAAAATCTCCGAAGTGAAAAATATCCCTTGACACAACGTATCAACTGAACTTCCTAGTTACGGGAATCAATCTCAATTTTCTCCTAGAAATTTATACACTTTGAATATTGGGAATCAAAATAGATTTTGTCAGAAAATAGGCAACGAAAACATAATAAGTTGTAGTTGGGCATTGTTTAAGATCCCTGACCTCTATGATGGCTACGTATTTCCTCATCAAACACTTCTGAAGATGGGACCAGCCGTGGTTTTGAAATTTGAGCGTAGTTACTAAATTGTCTGAGACTAATTTCCACAAAAATTACTCCCCAATTCTAAATATTCCAACAATAATAAATATGATGCTTCTGGATATTGCAATGCGACTCGTTAGGGATCCCCTTGTGATGTGAGAGCAACCGAGCAAGGGATGTGAATCACAGAGGATTTATTAAAAACATATCTGCATTGACGTGCTCATGCTCATTCCTAATTTACACCTATTCTGCTCAATTCAGTGAGTTCAGTGTTCAACCATAAACAGCCACCTTCTCGAGATCATCCTCCAAGACATTCCCTTCTTCCTTCATCAATCCAGAAAATCCTCCCAACATTGCATATATCTCCAAAGCGTTTTCATTAGAGGTATCCTTTGCAATAAAGCTTTATAACCCATTACTTGTCTCTATCCAACTGCTGCCTGGGATCTTCTTCAAACCACATTGAATCATTCTTTCTCTGACCTCATCAGCCTCTTTCCATTTCCCTGCCTGAGAATATAAATTTGCCATGATGGCATAATTGCCAGTATTTTCAGGTTCAATTTCAAACAAATGATCACAGGCAAACTTCCCAAGTTCAACATCAACACAAAGTGAAGCTCCATGGAGCAATGCACCCCAAACTTTTGCATTTGGTTCAATTGGCATAGTAGAAATAAATTCTGTCGCTTGATAGAGCCTGCCCGCCCTGCCCAGAACACCAACCATGCAAGCATAATGCTCTCCTAAAGGCTGAATGCCATATTTCTTAGACATGGAATTGAAAATCTCCCAAGCTTTATCCACCATTCCACAATGAGCACATGCAGCTAACACTGCAGTGAATGTTACATGGTCTGGCTGTATTCCATTACTCAACATCTCATCAAAAAAAGTAAGAGCTGAATTAGCATCACCATGGGCAGCATGTGCAGAGATTATTGCAGTCCAAATAATCAAGCTCCTCTCTTTTGATTGATCAAAAACATACTGAGCCCCAAAAAGAAATCCCAGCTTTGCATAAGTATCAATAATTGCAGTCGCAACGTATATATTCCTGTCATAACCATTTTTAACTGCATAACCATGTATCTCTTTCCCTCCTTTCAAATTCGAAAAATACGATAGAGTAGGAAGTACGCTTGAAAGTGTTACAGCATTAGGTCTAAAACCAAGCCCCTGCATTTCTCTTACCAGATCTACAACCCCTTCGTGCCGGTTATTTTGCACCAAACCGGAAATCACTGCATTCCACGTGCTCAATACTCGACTTTTCATTTCCCTAAAAAGCTCCATCCCTTTATCAACAACACCATGAGCCATATAACCTGATATAATCGCGCCGTAAGTCACCTCATCTTTCTCACTCATCTCATCGAACAACTCCCTTGCATAATCCAAACTCCCACACTTCGCATACAATCCAATCAATGCATTACAGACCAAAACATCCAATTCAACCTTATTATCAACTATATACCTATGAACTTCCATCCCAAAAACAAGATCCTGCGACTGCATGCACGCTTGTAAGACACTAAGCACCGTAACTGCATTAGGCTTAAACCCGGGGAGCGCTACCATTTCTCTATATAACTCTTTGCATTCTTTAAAAAACCCAGCTTGTGCATACCCAGCAATCATCGAATTCCACGTGACAACATCTCTTTCACGCATTTTATCAAACAATTTCCTCGCAAAACCCACACCTAAACATTTCGAGTAAAAACTAATCAAAGCATTCTCTACGAAAACATCCTCAACAAGCCCACGTCTCAAAACAAAACAATGAATCTCCTTACCCAAACAAACATCGGTAACCATCAACAAGCTCGATAACGACTTCAAAAGGCACGTTATCGAGTAATTATTGGGTTGTAAATCCCCAGAAGAAGACAATAACAATGAAGAAAACAAGTTTATTGTCTCTTTATGGTGGTTGTTCATAGTGTAAGCAATTAACAAGGCGTTATAAGAGAACGTGTTTTTATGGGGAATCTGATCGAACACATGGCGTGCGTGGTGGATGTGTTTGGTTTTCGAGTATAAATTGATGAGTCTCGCACCGAGGTAGTTGTCAAGCGTTGATGAAGAGAGTAGGAGGCGTGCGTGAAGTTGTTTGGCTTGGAGAGGAAGACGGTTGTCTGTAAAATACTTGAACAGACGACCGTATAAGAGATAGTCGTATTGGCCATTGGTGAAGGTGTGTGATATTTTATTGCGCCACATTCATTTGTTTTGGTGGGGGGTGATGGGCTTTTGAATAAATTGTTCGGGGTTTTATACTTGTGCGCTAAACGACGTGTAGTTCAGAAAACGACGACGTGTTGGGTTGTAGCGTAACTTTGGTAGGATCGAATGCATGGTATTTTTCATATCCTGGGGTGGCAGGCGGTTAGGAGGTGGGGATTTTTGGAGCTCCCAAAAGGACTTGGAAGGGGAAAATCAAGCTATGAAATGCTTGAAATCACGACGGTGAAACACTGAGTTCAGCTTGAGTTCACATCAGTAAGTTTTTTTTCATTTTCTCAATTTGTGATTTATAGATGAAGGTAGGGTTTTTGTTTGGGACAAAAATTAGGGGAAATAGGGTTTGATTATCTAAACTATACTGATTTGCATGAGTTAGGATGTGAGATAGATTGAAGTGATTTCTTGGTGTTAATATTTGTAGCACAAGTTTAGGAAGCTTAAGATATGGGCCGTAGTCTATGAAATGGCGTCAAGTCAGATTAATTATCATGCTTTCAATCTAAATCTTCTAATTATTTGGAATTTTCCTTTACAGATTACAAGTAATTCATAAATTCGTTGCCTTTCCGGATCGTTTTGAATTTCCATTAGCTGATTGAGAAAGAGTGCTGTAAATGGATAACACAAGCAAAGAGCTAGAATTGGAGTCTTTACCAACAGGGGTTTTCGAGTTACCGGGAGAGCCTGCGATAGTAATTAATGGCGTGCCAGACATCTCTCCGAGTGATACTGCTCTTGTTCTCTCAAGTACTTGTGGAATTACAAGTCAAAATGCAGATTTTTTTAGAGATTCGAGTTTCGGTGAATGGTTGGAAGGAAGAGAGGTTCGGAAATTGTTCGGAGAGAGCTATTTTAGCGGTACCGTGTCTCTGTTCGATAAGGAAACTGGCTGGTACAGGGTGGTGTATGAAGATGGTGATTCCGAAGAACTTGACTGGAAAGAGTTGCAAGAGGTCCTTCTGCCTCTTGATATTACAGTTCCACTGAAGTCACTAGCACAGAAGATTATCAAGAAGAACCAGAAGACTGTAATTCACAAATCAGTAAAAAGTGCAACCCGCCCACGAATTACCAAAGCTACAATTTCAGGAACTTTAGAGAAGGAAAACTTCACGGACACATAGAAGCTTTTCGGAGAGTTCTCAGGTGTACATGAATCTGTGACTCCATTTTGAAGGATTTCGTATACCTACTTGCTAGGTCAATTGCAACCAAGAATGCTATACTTCTCGTCAGTAAAGTTTTGTTGTGCTTAGAATTTTTATTTTTTGAACAAAATGCGATATAACAACTGCATTTTTTTGTATCAAATTGTGCCTGACTGGTTTGTTGTTGACGTACACAGTTGCTTTACATCTCCCAGTATTTTGCCTCTGTTCATTTTCAATGTTTTCTCTTTTTGTAATTTGAGAATGGTGACTGAATACAAACATGTTAATATGTCTTGTAAAAATAACAGCTGACATTTGAATTGCATTATCCTGAAGCCAGTTGAAGTGTTGTTCTACTTCCGGAACAGAGTAGTAGATTTTGCAGCTTGAAAGCCTCCTCAGAACAACCGTTTCTAATCCCTATTACATCCAACTGATTTCAATGAGTATCATCTGTTTCAGAGGGATGTGCCAAGGAGCTATAGCTCAACGTGCCATTGTTCCAATCCCCTGCAAAGTTTGGGTTTCAGTATACTGGTACACCTATAAATAAATTAAAGTAGAATGTGGTTGGCATCTATACAACACGAATCTGGTTTCCGTATGTTAACTTGGCTGGTAGACTCAAACAAGTTAAAAACTCATTTAAGAAATTGCTTTAACAGTAAGCACTGATACAGAGAATTTGATGCAGCGACACTCAAGAAATTGAAACTTGCTGGAACTTTGTTGATGGAAGAATCGATATTCAAATCCTTATAAAACAAAAGTGAACGAGTGGAATGCTACTTTCTATAGCTATTCTTCTGCAAATATGTATATACTAACTGTGTTACTGTGTCGTTACTGTCAGCCAGTTTCTTCCCCTTAGTTGACGGCTGTGAGAGTAACTCTCGAATTATTCAAGGAGTGAGCAGACTCACTGGCATCAGACAGAATATTTTGGTCCCCAGATTCTTGCTTCCCTGATGAACCTCCTGAAAATGATCTTGTCAACTTTTGAAATGTGGGTTTTCTGAATTCTTCAATAGATTCCGTGCTGGTGTATAGACGGTCCCTTTTCAAGTGGCAAACAATAAGGTATCCACCTGTTTTATACGCGCAGACAGGCACCGATGTATATTTTGAAATTAGCAATAAGATTAGTGCAGAAACTCAAGCAAAACATTCTACCTTTTCACAACTGGTACCTCAATGCCAACATGTTATGGGCTCTGTATGTATGAAGTATAATGTGCTGCAAATATGTATAAAGAATAATGTGCCGCAAACAATCAAGTTCCTGAAGATCTTACCTTGTATTCATACACAAAACATCGTCCAGCTTCCTTGATCTTAAGAATTGAGTGGTAGTGATTGCTTCTCAATCCTTTCATATCCTCAGAAGAAGGAATCCCAATGGAACGGATGTTCTTATGTGCATCAATATGGTTGGTTGCTATTGTTTCCATGTAAGTTGTCAATTCAGATTTAACAAAACCGGCAAAATCTTGCAAGTTTGACAGTTCTGTAGCTTGCAGGTTCCGCTGGCTGTACTCTCCCAAAGGCCATTAATTGCTGTTTGAACCTGAAAAGAAAGAAAGAAAAGTATAATTAATAAAACCAGTCCAAATATAAAACTGTGGATCGTTAGAAGACAAAAGGTCCTGCACAAACTTGGCCGTGAATTAATGCCTAAAGAAACTAGAACATTATTTGAATTGAGAGGGAGAGGTCCAGTTCATTCACTGAATTTTGCTTTTGATCCTATGAAACAGCACAAGTAGGAAACTGATGATTTCCTATGAATATACTAAGATTACTTCTGAGTTATGAGCCATGATTTAAAGTTCAAGCTGCAGTTCTATCAATTCCATTAAGTCTTCATTGCTAAACTTTCGACTTCTTTATTATCCTCTATTGTACAGTTGGTATATAATGAATAGGCGCACACCGGATTTTTCTTCCTGTCATTTGATATATCTAGAAGCACAGCTACTTTTTCCAAGAGTTTCATGTTCTCGTGAGCAAACAAAGAAGTGGGAGTTTTGGCTTGGAACTGCAGACGAAATTAACTGGAATTAAATACCATCGAGAGATTCTGGGCTTTTCACGTATTGATCTTTGAGCTTGGTACTGGCCCGGATATGGAATTAGAATACTTGGGTTTGGTGCTTCTTGTAAAACAAGTCACCTGAATCTATTATATTTATATTTTGGTGCATGTGGCTATATGTGAGTGCCTCGAAATACACTCCCATATCATCCGAGATGTGTTGACAGGCTTAAGGCAGTTTTGTGTACAACACTAGTGCTAGCATTACCTAACTTTGATAAAATTTTTATATCGGAGATTGATGCTTGTGCCAGTGGATTGAGGGTAGAGCTGAGCCAAGAAGGCATACCATTAGCCTTTAGCAATGCATTAAATCCAAGACATCTGGGGTTATCAATTTATAAAAATGATATGGCAATCTTGATGGTAGTTGAAAGATGGAGGCATTATTTGGAGCATGACCAGTTTATAATCAAAACAAATTATGAAAGCTTAAAAGAGCTCCTGCATCAGAAGATTCATACACCAATACAAAAAGAAAGAGCTAGCTAAGCTAATGGGACTCGAGTATCAAATTCAGTACAGGAAGGGAAACAAAAATCTAGCAGCAAATACATTATCTAGGAGAAATGATACTGAAAGATCAACCAATAAATGTGAAGTGAGGTTACAAGCTGTGGTAGGTTAGAGACAATCACTGCAGTGGTGCCAGCATGTCATGAAGAGGTGCAAGAAACTTATAAGAATGACACTTTAATGCAAGATATCATTGCTAAATGATCCATGCAAGTAGTTGGCCTAATTATACCTTTACATAAGATTCAATAGCAGGGTTATAATTGGAGTACAATGGAATTTAAGGGAAAGGTTAGTAAATGCAGCTCATGATTTGTATATTGGAGGCCATGTAGGAATACAAAGTTCTTACAAGAGAAGAGTCTAAGGTATGTAAACAAGCCAAGTTGAAAATGGTAGCTTACCCTGGACTTCTGCAACCTCTACCAGTTCTAGACGGAACTTGGAAGAATATTACCATGTATTTTATTGTGGGACTCCCTAAGTTAGAAGGGAAGGACACGATTATGGTGATGGTTGACAGATTTTCTAAATATTGACACTTTATAGCCATGTCACATCCATTTACAGCTCAGGAAGTAGCTCAAGTGTTCATATACCATTTTTATAAGTTCCATAGGTTGCCAACACCTACCGTGACAGATAGGGATAAGGTCTTTACTAGCTTGTTCTGGAGGGAATTGTTCAAAAGGTTAGGAGTTAAGTTGTTCCTAAGTTCTGCATATCATCCTTAATTTGATGGGCAATCTGAAAGGATGAATCACTGTCTGGAGACTTATTTGAGGTATATGACAATGCCTAATCCAAAAAAGTGGCATAAATGGTTGTCCTTAGCTCAATGGTGGTATAATACAAGTTTTCATTCGGCTATTAAAATGAATCACTTCCAAGCTTTGTATGGATATCCACCTCCTAGCAGAGAATTATCTACACAAGAAGCAAGCATTGTGGTTGCAATGGAAGAGATGATACCGACGGGGGTTAACATGGATCTGTTATTGCAAAAGAAGTTGGAAATGGCTAAACATATAGAATGAAGCATATGGCTGATAAGAAAAGAACTGAAGGAAGTTTGAAGTAGGAGATTTTGTGTACTTAAAACTTCAGCTATGTCGACAAACAAGCATGGCCTTAAGGAAGCATTACAAGTTAAATCCCAGATTTTATGGCCCATGCAAAGTTACACAAAGAATTGGCAAGGTAGAAATGCTCATTGTCAAATAGTTCACATGGGATTTGATTCATATTTGCATATAGCCAACGTTCTTATATCAGTGTACTGCAAGTGTGAGAATCTTGAAGATGCATTGTACATATTTGTCAACATTGGTGGTAAAGATATCGTGTCATGGAATTCTATGATTGCTGGCTATGATCGACATGGGCTGGAAGTGCAAGGGATTGAGCTTTTTGAAAGGATGAAAAATCAGGGGGTGAAACCTGATGCCATTACTTTTCTTGGTATTTCATCTTCATGTTGGCATGCAGGTTTTGTTGAGCAAGGAAAGAATTACTTCAATTCGATGGTTAAATATGGCGTGAAGCTAGAACTAGACCATTATTCATGTATAGTTGGTCTTCTTGGCCGTGCTGGATGACTGGAAGAAGCACGAGGTTTAATTGAAAGGATGCCTATAGTTCCCAACTCTGTTATATTCGTGGTTCTCTGCTATCTTCCTGCAGGCTTCATGGGAGTGTTTGGATTAACATACAAGCTGCAGAGAACAGGCTGTTGCTGGAACCAGGGTGCGCTGTGCTACCCATGTGCAGTTGGCGAACTTGTATGCTACTGTGAGGTTCTGGGATCAGGCGGCTAGAGTGAGGAAATTGATGAAGGATAGAATTTAAACGAATCCTGGCTGCAGCTGGATTGAGAACAAGAATGAGGTTTATAGATTTAGAGCAATAGATTGGTCAAACACTAGAGCAAGTGAAATTCTTAATGTTTTGGATCGACTGGTAGATCACATGATTATTTTTTGGGCGCGCACCTGAAAGGCAAGAGGTCAGCGAAGCTATACACGAGAATGCTGGTCCATAAGCTCCCATCTTCATCAGCAGGATGATCGTGCAAAATGCCCCGTGTACCAAGGTTAATGCCTTGTTCGTGGGAGCTGCAAGGTGCGTGATTTCAAGACAAAAACCTGGGTTCTGGTTGAGCGGCCAGCAAAGGATTTAGTAGTCTTAAGAGATACAATTTTTTGTCCAGAACAATGAAATGTGAACGTCGTTGCTTTCACAGCAAACGAAGGGAGCTGATCGCTCTCGGCGTTCATGGAGTCGGTACCAAGTTTGTCTTTCATTGCATGCTGATTTCATTTCACCATCTTACTTCCAAGAAAACAGCGCTTATTCCAGGTTTCGATCTCTGTTTTTTGCAATGCTTTGCATTTTCCTAGTTGGATAGGTAATACTTGCGGCATCAGATGTAGTCTAGGACACGCCCTTCAATTCTTCAATTCCAATATAGCATTGCAAATCATATGGTGTCTATTTTGAGCACTTCCAAGGAGAAAAGTATAGCCGAGCCAGCTCTCTGTTCAAATTGGGAAATATAAAGTACCAGTTTTATATGTTTGCCGCAGATGAAATTTTGGGAGATGATTTTATCAAATGCCTGTAGAAAAGAGAAACTATGATCCAGAATATTTTTTTTCATATTTTTTGAAAGAGTTTAATGGCAACTAATATCCCAGAAAGATAGGATTATCCAAGATGAAGCGAATTTTCATGGATGGTATATAGGGTTTGCAAAACAAAAGGTTAAAGAAAAGTTTTCTTGCAGGAATGGAGAAAGAACATCCGATTTTGTGCTCTAAAGAGCCACCAGATTGTGCTATTCCATACCATTTCCCATCTAAAAGTCGTGGGAGAAAATAGAGAAATTGCAATAGCTGCCAGCTTGTATTCCTTCATGATAATTGAAACGTCAAAAATATTCAATGCTTCCAAAAAAACATGACGTCCATTATGTTCTTAGTAAATTATGCTGTGTTTCAGGCACGGCGAGTGTACCTAATACCACATATCCATCTCTACTTTCAATCTTGAAGTGAAACAAGGTGGCCAAATAGTGCAAAAATCCTTTAATGGAGAACCCGCACTGAGATTTGATTATTGAGACAGAAGCCTCGATTCTTTTTAATTAAGGCATTCATCGCCTCAATCTGAGTAGAAAAAAGTACAGTCGCCATTCTAATGGGATCTCTTTTTTCTTCAGAGGTAGTGGCATCTTGTTTTCCCGCAGAAGTGGTGGGATTCTTTCTTCCTGCAGACATAACGGGATCTGGATACCTGCGATAATATTTCAAGCAATGACCTTAAGAAATTATAGCAATTCTATAACAGTTTAACTTGAAAGCAAACTACTACACTAACTTTACAAACGTCCTGATTGAGGATGGAACAAATTTACAGCCAGACAGGAAGCGCTCTATATCTTCGTTAAGTGCATTTGGAGGGAGTCCTTCCAGTAAAACCTGAACCAAAGGCAGATCTAGGTGCATCAGCTTAAAAATGCTATGAAGTCTCATAAAACTTGAGCCATGAAAATAATTGCATTTGTTATAAAACGCAAGACAGCAATATTGAGTTGTCAAAAGATGCTCCTGAAAATGCAACTGCAGCAGAAAAAAAAATACAGGTACTTGTACCAGGGCAAAAAAACCAGTCAAGCACACTTTATTTTAGTCTCAAAATCGACATTTAGGCATCAAGCACTTACAGAATAGTGTAAAGGTCTAAGATAAAGACAAACCAAATAGCTACAAGCCTACACCACAGCAGGCCGCTAAAAGGTTCTCAGTAGTTCAGCTCTCTTGGCTTCAAATTCTAAGATTGTAAACAAGACAATTGACCGATAGTATATTGGACATGTTTGCTTTTGCAAATAGCTCATACTAGCTATGGCCTCCTGATGATGTTCCTTAAGCATAATGAGGATAAATGCATTCAATGCCATCAACAAACAGAAACAACCTCCCCCCCTGGATGGGCTCTGATAGGAAACTACTTAAAGTGCTGCTTCAAAATAGTATATGTTTGCAGGATCTTGACACAATTTATGAAGTTATATCTTTAAAACTGAAAAGAATAATTATCAGATATTGAAAGCCAAATCTCCAATGACATGAAACTTGTCTAAAAATTATTTCCACAGGCACCTAGCAATTGATTAATGCAATGCTGCACGAATCATTTGAACCGATAATGGCAAAGCATCTCGTAAATTCCGTAAAGCTCAGAAACCTTTTAAAAAAATAATCAGAGCCTGTAAGAAAATTCAATTAGATGTTGAACACCACACCTTCCTCTCTTTATATAGTTTGCATATTACTACAAAATTAGATAAAATAACATAGAGAATGCAGCTGATAAAATAACATCCATCCACTAAAAATATCACAACAAGCATAGGAAAAGAAAAGAAATCAAATTACAGTTTTTCCATCATAAGAATTTCGAAGTGCGGCATCCCACACAGCAGGCGGAGTCTGCAATGCAACCATAAACAGTCATCAGCACCAGACTTGAAAGTTTTCCTTTTCCAAACACAAAAATCACAAGAAACAAATTACCTTTTCCAAATTGTATATACGGCCCGCCCGCGTGAGTGACCTCTGAGCATTATCATATGCTCTTCTAGAAGGAAATTTTATCGCTCTATGTAAGAACAAACATTAATTGATTGATTAATTAATAGATACATAAATAAAACTATCTCGAAATGTAACGTAAAGCGAGGGGTGGAGTGAAAAAATTACGCAGCATAGGGATTATTATTGAAGCGGTGGTGAACGACTATAATATCATCAGGTGTCAAATTAGAGCCTTCAAATAAATTAATAATGTCTGTCTTCAATGTATGCTTCCTTACACCATGAAATCTTGCATACGTCAAACCTAACCCGCAATGAACAACCAATTTAAGTTAACAACAATAGCAAAAAAAACATCATATTCATCAGTTCTCTCTCTTCCTTATTCTTACTGGTAGCTGAATCTTGAAGAAATGGATCGGTTGAGGATGGATCATTATTCTCTTGTGGTGGCGGTGGTGGTTGAGTCTCGGTAGAGAAATGCTTTGTGGATTGGCGCAGGAAGAAAGAGAGGGCATTGTTCGGCTTGAAAGATTGGAGAGTGGAGTTTGATTTGATTGTTTTTCTAAGTAAGAAGCTCATTTTTTCGGGGAGGGATTTTGAACGATTGGCGTTTGCTTCTGGTTGTTGCCGGCTGTGCTTGCTTGCTGCCTGCTTCCAGTGTGGGAAGAGTATAGAAGATTAGAAATCAGGGTAATGATCAAGCGGTGTCGTTTTTACTCCAGGATTTTCTTGGGCCGAGGGAATCTGTTGAGTCCAAAATATATTGCCAAATGGGTCACGTTCAAGTCTGAAACTTGGATTTAGCTATGTCTTTATATGTGATTTTTTTTTTTTGAGGTATGAACTTTTTAAAATACAAATTATATCTTACTAGAATTAAAAAAATATATGTCTTTTTTATTGTTTTTTATTCGAGTCCCATAAAAATATAAATTAGTCACACCGTACTGCATCCCTATTCTAAACACGCTATTAATTAAATTATTTAATGGCTAAAGGATATGTTTGTTTGACACGAAATAGATTTTTTTTAAAATGATTTTTTAGATATATTATTGTGTAAATTAAATGTTAAAAGACTGTTTTACCTCATTCAATCTTATAATGATAAAAGTTCATGTGAAAAAACCAATTTTACCCTTGTTTTCAATTATAGAAGATAAAATTATAATTTTATAATGTGAATGTGTTCGAATTCTCGATCTCTTTTAACTTTTGTTTTAGTGTCAGAGGGTAGTTGATAAAGAACAAATTTATGGGCAAAAATTAGTAGTTACAGTATAATTAAGGGGGTGAAATGAAATT
>Ga0325400_1001719_pt1 | contig 18411 bp, 17 predicted proteins | sample PopdelMetagenome_2_FD_205662 | JGI IMG/M metagenome (GOLD analysis project Ga0325400, IMG submission 205662) | Populus deltoides microbial communities from Bellville, Georgia, United States - Xylem-PdKOR-R1 | ecosystem: Host-associated > Plants > Phyllosphere > Stem > Wood/Secondary xylem... | reverse complement strand
GCGCTGGGCGGCGCGGTCACCCACACGACCCGCACCGGCGTCGCCGATGTCGCGTTCGAGGATGATATCGAGGCGCTGATGGCGGCGCGCGACTTCATCGACTTCCTGCCGCTGTCGAACCGCGAGCCCGTGCCCGAGCGCCCCACCGCCGATCCATGGGATCGGGCGGAGCCGAGCCTCGACACGCTGGTCCCCGCCAGCGCCAACCAGCCCTATGACATGCACGAGCTGATCGCGAAGGTGATCGACGAAGGCGACTTTTTCGAAATCCAGCCCGCGCACGGGGCCAACATCATCTGCGGCTTCGGACGGATTGAGGGGCGCACGGTCGGGATCGTCGCCAACCAGCCGACCGTGCTGGCGGGCGTGCTCGACATCAACTCGAGCCGCAAGGGCGCGCGGTTCGTCCGCTTCTGCGACTGTTTTGGCATCCCGATCGTGACCTTCGTCGACGTCCCCGGCTTCCTGCCTGGCACGAGCCAAGAGCATAACGGCATCATCAAGCACGGCGCCAAGCTGCTGTTCGCCTATGGCGAGGCGACCGTGCCCAAGATCACCGTCATCACCCGCAAGGCCTATGGTGGTGCCTACGACGTGATGGCGTCCAAGCATCTGCGCGGCGACCTCAACTATGCGTGGCCCACTGCCGAGATCGCGGTGATGGGCGCGAAGGGGGCGGTGGAGATCATCTTCCGCGGCAGGACGCCGGAGGAGATCGCCGAACGCACCGCCGAATACGAGGCGCGCTTCGCCAATCCCTTCGTGGCGGCGAGCAAGGGCTTCATCGACGAGGTGATCCAGCCCCACTCCACCCGGCGACGGATCGCGCTCGGGTTGCGCAAGCTGCGGGGGAAGAACCTCGAAAACCCGTGGAAGAAGCACGACAACATCCCGCTATGAGCAGGAAACATCTGGAGCACCGCCGGTTAGCCGAGGAGCATTGGCCCAACCTGTCGCAGTTGCTCAGCATCTATTTCGGGCCGGCCAGCCTCCACAAGTTTGAGACGTTACCATCTGCCCGCCGCGCGGCTGTGGCGGGGTATGAGCTTGCCGGCCGGAAACAAGTGGTTCGCGAATGGATCGATTGGAACCGGCAGGTTGGTGCTGGCGAAGGCATCACGGCAGCGCTGGACGCCTACGGCGTGGAACTCAAGTTCGACACAGAGGCAGCAGCCCGCACGTTCATGGGTGACCTTTACGACGCGCTGATCGTTGATATCCGGAAGCATGATGATGGATGGCGGTCGTAGCGCCACGGTGTGCTCCCGCGAAGGCGGGAGCCCAGACTGGGTCCCCGCCTTCGCGGGGACAGGGGAGGAAAGGCATGGCGCTGCTGACTGAACGAGTGACCGTGACGTTGCCCGCCGACGTGAAAGCCCATTTGCGTCAACGGGCGAAGCTGAAGGGGATCAGTCTGAGTGCCCTGATGCGCGAGATCACGGGCGAGCCTATGCTCCGCCATGCTCCCGCACAGCTGAAGCAGCCGGACACGGCGGAGCCATGACCCTCGGCCGCCTCAACCACATCGGCGTCGCCACGCCCTCGATCGAGCGGGCGGTGGAGATGTACCGCACCGTGCTCGGCGCCGACGCGATCGGGGAACCGTTCGACCTGCCCGCGCAGGGCGTGCGGGTGTGCTTCATCGACGCGCCCAACACGCAGGTCGAACTGATCGAGCCCTATGACGACGCCTCGCCGATCGCAGGTTTCCTGCGAAAGAACCCGGCGGGCGGGCAGCATCACCTCTGCTTCGAGGTGCCCGACATCGCCGCCGCGGTCGCCGACCTGACGGGGAAGGGGGCCACGATTCTTGGCGAGCCGCGGATCGGCGCGCACGGGACGCCGATCGTGTTCGTCCACCCGCGCGACACGGGCGGGGTGCTGATCGAGCTGATGGAGACGCCGCATGGCGATCATTGAAACCAACACGGGCGAGGATGCCGGCGCCGCGCCCAAGCCGCGCGACCTGCCCGAACCCACCCCCACACCCGTCCTGGCCGACTGGGAGCGCCTCGCCGCGCGTGAGGTGAAGGGGCGCGACCTCACCTGGGATACGCCCGAAGGGATCGCGGTCAAGCCGCTCTATACCGCCGACGACGTCAGCACCGATCCCGGCCTGCCCGGCTTCGCCCCCTTCACCCGCGGCGTGCGCGCGTCGATGTATTCGGGCCGGCCGTGGACGATCCGGCAGTACGCCGGCTTCTCGACCGCGGAGGAGTCTAACGCCTTTTATCGCCGCAACCTGGCCGCGGGGCAGAAGGGGCTGAGCGTCGCGTTCGATCTCGCCACCCATCGCGGGTACGATTCGGACCACCCTCGCGTTCGAGGCGACGTCGGCAAGGCCGGGGTGGCGATCGACACCGTCGAGGACATGAAGATCCTGTTCGACGGGATCCCTCTCGATCAGATGTCGGTCAGCATGACGATGAACGGCGCGGTGATCCCGATCCTCGCCTTCTTCATCGTCGCAGGGGAAGAACAGGGCGTCGAGCGGCGACTGCTCGACGGGACCATCCAGAACGACATCCTCAAGGAGTTCATGGTCCGCAACACCTATATCTACCCGCCCGAACCCTCGATGCGGATCATCTCGGACATCTTCGGCTATACCTCGGCCGAGATGCCCAAGTTCAACAGCATCTCGATCTCGGGCTACCACATGCAGGAGGCCGGCGCGACGCAGGTGCAGGAGCTCGCCTTCACGATCGCCGATGGCATGGAATATGTGAAATACGGGGTCGCGAGCGGGCTCGACATCGACCGGTTCGCAGGAAGGCTGTCGTTCTTCTTCGCGATCGGCATGAACTTCTTCATGGAGGTCGCCAAGCTGCGCGCCGCGCGCGTGCTGTGGCACCGGGTGATGACGAACCTCGGCGCGACCGACGAGCGGTCCAAGATGCTGCGCACCCACTGCCAGACCAGCGGCGTGTCGCTGACCGAGCAGGACCCGTACAACAACGTAATCCGCACCACGATCGAGGCGATGGCGGCGATGCTGGGAGGCACCCAGTCGCTCCACACCAACGCGCTCGACGAGGCGATCGCGCTGCCGACCGACTTCTCCGCCCGGATCGCGCGCAACACGCAGATCGTCATCCAGGAAGAGACGGGGATGACCAAGGTCGTCGATCCGCTCGGCGGCTCCTACTATGTCGAGGCGCTGACCGCCGAGCTGGTCGACAAGGCATGGGCGATCGTCAAGCGGGTCGAGGCGGAAGGCGGTATGGCAAAGGCGGTCGCCGCCGGCTGGCCCAAGGCGATGATCGAGGAGGCCGCCGCCGCCCGCCAGGCGCGGGTGGATCGCGGCGAGGACGTGATCGTCGGCGTCAACAAATACCGGCTCGGCCGCGAGGACCTGCTCGAAACGCTGGAAGTCGACAACGCCAGGGTGCGCGAGGGACAGGTCGCCCGGATCGCGCGGGTCAAGGCCGCGCGCGATCCCCAAGCCTGCGAAGCCGCGCTCGACGCGTTGCGCCAAGGCGCGGCGGGTCAGGGCAACCTGCTCGCCCTCGCGGTCGACGCGGCGCGCGCGCGCGCGACGCTGGGCGAGATCTCCGCGGCGATGGAGGACGTGTTCGGCCGCTATGGCACCCAGCCGGTGCCGGTGAAGGGCGTCTATGCCGCGCCCTATCAGGGCGACGCGCGCTGGCGGCAGGTGGTCGACGGGGTCGCCGCGGTCGAGCGCCGGCTGGGCCGCAAGCCGCGGCTGCTGGTCGCCAAGATGGGGCAGGACGGGCACGACCGCGGCGCCAACGTCATCGCCTCCGCGTTCGGCGACCTGGGATTCGAGGTGGTCTCGGGCCCGCTGTTCCAGACGCCGGAGGAAACGGTGGTGCTCGCGCTCGACAGCGGGGCCGATGTGGTCGGCGCGTCCAGCCTTGCCGCCGGACACAAGACGCTGATTCCCGAGTTGATCGAGCGCCTGCGCGAGGCCGGGCGCGGCGACGTCAAGGTCATCGCCGGCGGGGTCATCCCCCCGCAGGACTATGAGTTCCTGCGCCAGGCGGGGGTGCAGGGCATCTATGGCCCGGGATCCAACGTGGTCGAGTGCGCCGCCGACGTGCTCCGCCTGCTCGGCCACAACATGCCGCCGGCGGGCATGGAGGCGGCGGCATGAGCCCCGTACCGCGCCCCGCGACGAGCCCAAGGAATTGAGTGAAGCCATGTTCAGGAAGATACTGGTCGCCAATCGCGGCGAGATCGCGTGCCGGGTGATGCGGACGGCGAAGCGGATGGGGATCGCCACCGTCGCGGTCTATTCCGACGCCGACGCCCGCGCGCCGCACGTGCTGATGGCCGACGAGAGCGTCCGCCTGGGCCCGGCGCCCGCGGCCGAAAGCTACCTCAAGGCCGAGCTGATCCTGCTCGCGGCCAGGGAGACGGGCGCCGACGCGATCCATCCCGGCTATGGCTTCCTGTCCGAGCGCGAGAGCTTCGCGCGCGCCTGCGCCGAGGCGGGGATCGCCTTCATCGGCCCGCCGCCGGGTGCGATCGCGGCGATGGGCGACAAGATCGAGTCCAAGAAGCTGGCACAGGCCGCCGGCGTCAACGTCGTCCCCGGTTACCTGGGCGAGATCGCCGACACCGAGGAGGCGGTGCGGATCGCGTCCGACATCGGCTATCCGGTGATGATGAAGGCGAGCGCCGGCGGCGGCGGCAAGGGGATGCGCCTCGCCTGGTCCGAAGCCGACGTGCGCGAAGGGTTCGAGGCGACCAAGCGCGAGGGGCTGGCGAGCTTCGGCGACGACCGGGTGTTCATCGAGAAGTTCATCGAGTCCCCGCGCCACATCGAGATCCAGGTGCTCGGCGACCGCCACGGCACGGTCGTCTATCTCGGCGAGCGCGAATGTTCGGTCCAGCGCCGCCACCAGAAGGTGGTGGAGGAAGCGCCGTCGCCGTTCGTCACCCCGGCGATGCGCCGCGCGATGGGCGAACAGGCGGTCGCGCTCGCCCGGGCGGTCGGCTACTACTCGGCCGGCACCGTCGAGCTGATCGTGTCGGGGGCCGACACCACCGGCGAGAGCTTCTACTTCCTCGAGATGAACACCCGGCTCCAGGTCGAGCATCCGGTCACCGAGGAGGTCACCGGGCTCGATCTGGTCGAACAGATGATCCGCGTCGCGGCGGGCGAGCCGCTGGCATTCGGGCAGGACGACGTGACGCTGACCGGCTGGTCGATCGAGAACCGGGTCTATGCCGAGGACCCGTACCGCGGCTTTCTGCCGTCGACCGGGCGGCTGGTGCGGTACGCGCCGCCTGAGCTCACCTCGTCACCCCAGCGCAGGCTGGGGCCTCTGGACGGAGAGGGCAGCCCTCGCCACCACGCGACCCCAGCCTCCGCTGGGGTGACGGTGAGGGTGGACGACGGCGTCGCCGAGGGCGGCGAGGTGTCGATGTTCTACGACCCGATGATCGCCAAGCTGGTCACCTGGGCGCCCACGCGCGAGGCGGCGATCGACGCTCAGGTCGCCGCGCTGGACCGCTTCCGGATCGAGGGGCCGGGCACCAACCTCGACTTCCTGTCGGCGCTGATGCAGCATCCCCGCTTCCGCTCGGGTGCGATCACCACCGGCTTCATCGCCGAGGAATATCCCGACGGCTTCGCCGGCGCACCCGCCAGCCCGGCGCTGATCCGCACCCTCGCCGCGGTCGCCGCCTTTGCCGCGACCGCGCAGGCCGACCGCGCCCGCCGCAGCGACGGCCAGCTCGGGCGCCGCCTGTCGCCGCCGGGCGAGTGGGTGGTCCGGATCGGCGACGCCTCGCACCAGGTGCTGCTCGCGGGCGACGACATTGCGGTCGACGGCGAACCGCTCGACCTGGCATTGGAGTACACGCCCGGCGATGCGAGCGTCGAGGTCGAGGCGGATGGCGAGCCGCTCACGATCCGGCTCGCGCGCACCCGCACCGGCTTTCGCCTGTCCACCCGCGGCGCCAGCCACGTCGCCCGCGTGCTGCCCGCGCATGTCGCCCCCTATGCGCACCATCTGCTCGAAAAGGTGCCGCCCGACCTGTCGTGCTTCGTGCTCGCGCCGATGCCGGGGTTGCTGGTGCGCCTGGATGTCGGTGCCGGCGACCGGGTGGAGGCAGGCCAGCCGCTCGCGGTGGTCGAGGCGATGAAGATGGAAAACATCCTGCGCGCCGGCAAGGCGGGCGTCGTCAAGACGCTGGCGGCCCAGGCCGGCGACAGCCTGGCGGTCGATCAGGTGATCCTGGAACTGGAGTAGCCGCTCCTGCCGGCGCACCACGGCGCGGCGTTCGCACCATCCGACAGGTTGATGCATCGGCGCGGCCGCGATCGAGCTTGATCGTCACGGTATCGTACCGGACCGAACGGTGGCGGAGACGGAGGGATTCGAACCCTCGGTACGGTTTCCCGTACGACGCTTTAGCAAAGCGTTGGTTTCAGCCACTCACCCACGTCTCCGGATGCGGCGAGCGCGGCTATAGCCGCCGCCGCGGCGGGGATCAATGGCGGGGATGACGCGTGGTGCCGTTCATTGCGCGCTCATGGCGGCCGCCGCTATGGTGGCCCGATCGAACGGGGACCGGATCATGCGGGTGACGGGAATGCGGACACGGGTGGCGGCGCTGGGGGCCGCGGCGCTGGCGCTGCACGCGGCGGCGGGGGCGCAGGTCCGGACCATCGATCCGAACCGCGCCATCGACGGCGACCTGTCCGGTCCGGCCCCGCAGCAGAGCCGGCCGACGCCCCGCCCGACCCCTGCACCCGCGCCGGAGCCTGCGCCCGTGGAGGTGGCTCCGGTCGAGCCGACCCCGGCGCAAGCGCGCGCCGAACGCACCACCGCCGCGTCCGAGACGTACGAGCGCGACGACCTGCTCGCGGCGGGGGAGGGGGTGTTCGGCAAGGGGGCCGAGGGTCTCGCCGGCATCCTCGAGAAGATCCTCAAGGAACAGGGACGTCCCAACGCCTATATCGCCGGGCGGGAGGCGTCGGGGGCGATCGTCGTCGGGCTGCGCTACGGGTCGGGGATCATGACCCACAAGGTGGAGGGGCAGCAGCCGGTCTATTGGACCGGGCCGTCGCTCGGCTTCGATGTCGGTGGCGATGCCAACAAGGTGTTTGTGCTGGCGTACAACCTGTACGACAGCGAGGAACTGTTCCACCGCTTCCCGGCGGCGGAGGGCCGCCTGTATCTTGTCGGCGGGTTCGCCGCGACCTACCTGCGCCGCGGCAACGTCGTGCTGATCCCGGTGCGGCTGGGGGTCGGCTGGCGCGCCGGCGTCAACGTCGGCTACATGCGCTTCAGCCACAAGAACCGGTGGCTGCCGTTCTGACGCGGCGCGCGTCGACCAATCAGTAGACCGGGGACGAGTCGACACCCGACTTGTCCTTGCCGCTCGCCATGTCGACGCTGTGCTTGCCGAACATCACCGCGCCCGCCCCGAACAGCGGCGCGATCGCGACGATTGCCCAGATCAGCGACCCGCGCCGCGAAGTGATCCGCCCGGAGCGGCGCAGAAAGAAGCCCAGCGCGACCAGCGCGACCGACGCCGCCACGCAGGCGATCAGGACTCCCAATACAGGGCTGTTGGTGCCTTCACCCATGTCGTCACTCCGTTCGATGATCTCGTGACGGCGGCAACGTCCGCACGGGGCGGTTGGGTCCCGATGCAAAACGCCCCGGCGGTGAGGCCGGGGCGTTCGCGTGTGGAAGTTCGACAGAAGTTTAGTGCTGCTGCTCAATCGATCTTGGGCAGCGTCTCGAACTGGTGGAAGGGCGGGGGGCTCGACAGCGTCCATTCCAGCGTGGTCGCGCCCTCGCCCCAAGGGTTGTCCGGCGCCTTCTTGCCCGCCATCAGCGACCAGATCAGGTTGACGAAGAAGATCGCCATTCCCGCAGCCATGATCATGTAGCCGATCGAGGCGACGGTGTTCCAGTGCGCATAGGCGTCCGGATAGTCCGGGTAGCGGCGCGGCATGCCCTGCAGCCCCAGGAAGTGCATCGGGAAGAACATCACGTTCACGCCGATGAAGAACACCCAGAAGTGCGCCTGGCCGAGGAACTCGTTGTACATCCGCCCCGACATCTTCGGGAACCAGTAGTAGAAGCCCGCGAACAGCGAGAACACCGCGCCAAGCGACAGCACGTAGTGGAAATGCGCGACGACGTAATAGGTGTCCTGCATGTAATCGTCGATGCCGCCATTGGCGAGCACCACACCCGTCACGCCGCCGACCGTGAACATGAAGATGAACCCGATCGCCCACACCATCGGCGTCGGGAAGCGGATCGAGCCGCCCCACATCGTCGCGATCCAGCTGAAGATCTTGATGCCCGTGGGCACCGCGATCACCATCGTGGCGGCGGTGAAGTACATCTTGGTGTTCACCGACAGGCCGGTGGTGAACATGTGGTGCGCCCAGACGACGAACCCGACCACGCCGATCGCGACCATGGCGTAGGCCATGCCGAGATAGCCGAACACCGGCTTGCGGCTGAAGGTCGCGACGATCTGGCTGACGATGCCGAAGCCCGGCAGGATCATGATGTACACTTCGGGGTGGCCGAAGAACCAGAACAGGTGCTGGTACAGCACCGGATCGCCGCCGCCGGCAGGGTCGAAGAAGGTCGTGCCGAAGTTGCGGTCGGTCAGCAGCATGGTGATCGCCGCGGCGAGCACCGGCAGCGCCAGCAGCAGCAGGAACGCGGTGACCAGCACCGACCACACGAACAGCGGCATCTTGTGCAGCGTCATGCCGGGCGCGCGCATGTTGAAGATGGTGGTGATGAAGTTGATCGCGCCCAGGATCGACGACGCGCCCGCGAGGTGGAGCGACAGGATCGCCATGTCGACCGATGGCGACGGCTCGCCATAGGTCGAGAGCGGCGCGTACACCGTCCAGCCGGTACCCGCGCCGCCGAAGAAGGGCGAGGCGAGCAGCAGGGTGAAGGCGGGGACCAGCAGCCAGAAGCTGATGTTGTTCATCCGCGGGAACGCCATGTCGGGCGCCCCGATCATGATCGGCACGAACCAGTTGCCGAACCCGCCGATCATCGCCGGCATCACCATGAAGAACACCATGATGAGCCCGTGCGCGGTGATGAGCACGTTCCACAGGTGGAGCGACTCGTCGAGGCTCGCCTGCCCGCCATGGAGCATCCCGGCCCAGCCCTGGAGATACTGGATCCCCGGATGCGCCAGCTCGGCGCGCATCAGGCCCGACACCGCGCCGCCGATGATCCCCGCGACGATCGCGAAGATCAGGTACAGCGTGCCGATGTCCTTGTGGTTGGTGGACATGAACCAGCGGGCAAAGAACGCCGGCTTGTGGTCCGCATCGTGGTGATGGGCGTGGTCGCCATGGCCCACGAACGCGGAGGGGTGGAGTGCGGTATCGGTCATCTTACTGTCCGGAATTGCCGGCGCCGGTGCGGTTGTTGGTCGCACCCTGCGCAGTGGCGGGGGTCACGGCGGTGGTGTTGTTCATCACGGCCTCGCTCGGCGGGGCGGTGTCGGCGGCCTCGTCCTGCTTGGCGGCGGACGCGTCGGCGCCCGGCTGCGGGATCACCTTGTTCGAGGCTTGACCGCGAGCCGGCATGGTGCCGCCCTTGGCCGCGACCCAGGCGGCGAACTGCGCCGGGGGCACCGCCTCGACCGCGATCGGCATATACGCGTGGCGCGCGCCGCACAGTTCGGAGCACTGGCCGAAATACAGGCCCGGCTTGTCGATGGTGAAGCTGGTCTCGTTCAGCCGGCCGGGGATCGCGTCCAGCTTGATCCAGAAGGCGGGGACCGCCCAGGAGTGGATCACGTCATTAGAGGTGGTGATGAGCCGGATCGGCACGCCCACCGGCAGCACGATGCGGTTGTCGGCGGCGAGCAGGCGGGGGCCGTCGCGGTCGGTGCGATAGCGGGTGCCCGGCTCGACCTCGTTCTTTTCCTTGAGCAGGTTGGCCGTGACCTCGAACCCGCCATGGTCGGGATATTGATAGGTCCAGTACCACTGGTTGCCGATCGCCTTCAGCGTCACCGCACCGGCGGGGGCTGGGCGGAACTGTGCCTGGAGGAGCCCGATCGAGGGCACCGCGATCGCGACCAGTGCGAGCACGGGGAGCAGCGTCCACAGCACCTCGATGGTCGTGTTGTGGCTGGTCTTGGACGGGATCGGGTTCGCCGCTGCGCGATAACGGAGCACCACCCAGACCAGCAGCGCCAGCACGAACAGCGAGATCAGCGTGATGACCGGGAACAGCACCGAATTGTGCATCCAGTGCGCGAACTCGCCGTTCTTCGTCACCTGCGGCTGGAGGCCGAAATGCTCGGGGGTGGGCTGGCCGATCCCCGGCGTCGGGGCGGTGCCGGGGGCACCGTCGACCGCGAGCAGCGGACTTTCGGGCGCGGCGGGCGAGGTCGCCGCGGCGGTGGTCGGCGCGGTGTTGGCGGCCCCGGCGGGAGCGTGGGCGCTCTGCTGGGCGGGTGAGGTGGTGGGGGCGGCGACGCCCTGCGCCCCGGCGGCGGCGGGCGTTGCCGCCTGCCCTGCGGACGCGGCGAGCGCGAGCCCCGCCGCGATCGCCAAACCCTTCAACCCCAACATTCGCATGCCTGTCCAAACCCCGCTGTTCGCGCAATAACCTGCCTTGCGCGGAAATATCGTTCGGGCGCGGCCACGCCCGGTTTGCCATCGGCTATACGCACGGGTGCGCCGCCCCTCAAGTCGCTTGGGGCCACAAAAAGGACGTGGACTTGCTTTGCGTTGCGCGAGGGGTGCAGCGGTTCTATCGCGCCGGGATCGACGCGCGGAGGGCATGAGACGGTGACCGAAGACGAGGTGCTGGCCGAGTTTCGCGCGGCAGAAGCGCTGCTGGAGGGGCATTTCATCCTCTCCTCGGGGCGGCATAGCTCACGATATCTCCAATGCGCGCGGGTGCTGATGGACCCGGCGCGGGGCGCGAGGTTGGCAGAGGCGCTGGTGGCGCGGCTGTCGGCGGCGGCTCGGGAGGTGGACGCGGTGGTTTCGCCGGCGATGGGTGGGGTCATCGCGGGGCACGAGATGGCGCGCGCGCTGGGCGTGCCGGCGATGTTCCTCGAACGCCCGACCGGCACATTCGAACTGCGCCGCGGATTTCGGCTCGAGCCGGGCGCGCGGGCGCTGATGATGGAGGACGTGGTCACCACCGGGCTGTCGTCGCGCGAGGCGATCGCCGCGATCCGGGCGGCGGGGGGCGAGGTGGTCGCGGCGGCGGCGCTGGTCGACCGGTCGAACGGACAGGCGGACCTCGGCGTCGCCTTTTACCCGCTAATCCGGCTCGACGTGCCGAGTTACACGCCCGACGCGCTGCCCCCTGAACTGGCGGCGCTTCCGGCGGTGAAGCCGGGGAGCCGCGCGGCGTGAGCGCGTATCTGCGCCTGGGCGTCAACATCGACCATGTCGCGACCGTCCGCAACGCACGCGGGGCCGGCTATCCCGACCCGGTGCGCGCGGCGCGGCTCGCGGCGGAGGCTGGGGCGGACGGGATCACCGCGCATCTGCGCGAGGATCGCCGCCACATCACCGACGACGACATCGCCCGCTTGTCCGAGACGCTGACGATCCCGCTCAACCTGGAAATGGCGGCGACCGAGGAGATGCTCGGCATCGCGCTCCGCCACCGTCCTCATGCCGCGTGCATCGTGCCGGAGAAGCGCGAGGAGCGCACCACCGAGGGCGGGCTCGACGCCGCCGGCCAGCGCGCCACGCTCGCGCCGATGGTTGCCGCGTTGACGCAGGCGGGCATCCGCGTGTCGCTGTTCATCGAGCCCGACGCGCGCCAGATCGAGGCGGCGATGCAGCTCGGCGCGCCGGTGGTCGAGCTTCACACCGGCCGCTATGCCGAGCTGGGCGGCCCCCAGGACGCGGAGCTGCGCGCCGACGAGCTCCGCCGCATCGCCGACGCTGCCGCACTGGCCGCGCGCAACGGGATCGAGGTCCACGCCGGCCATGGCCTTACCTATGACAATGTCGCGCCGGTCGCGGCGATCCCGCAGGTGGTGGAGCTCAACATCGGCCATTTCCTGATCGGCGAGGCGCTGTTCGTCGGCCTTCCCGAGGCGGTCCGCCGGATGCGGGGCGAGATGGATCCGGCACGGTGAACGGAGCGCGCACGCCCGCGGCACGAAACCCCAGCCTGCGCCGGGGCGACGGCGAGCCGTCGTGATCGTCGGCCTCGGCTCTGACCTCTGCTCGATCGAGCGCATCGCCAAGTCGCTCGACCGGTTCGGCGAACGCTTCGAGCGCCGCTGCTTCACCCCGCTTGAGCTCGCCAAGGCGGACAAGCGCCCCTTCACCCGCGCCGCAACGCTTGCCAAGCGCTTCGCCGCCAAGGAGGCGTTCGCCAAGGCGGTCGGCACCGGGTTCAAGCAGGGCGTGTTCTTCCACGACATCGGCGTCGTCAACCTGGCTTCGGGCGCGCCGACGCTGGCGCTGACGGGCGGAGCGAAGGCGAGGCTTGACGCGCTGGTTCCCGCGGGCCACGTCGCCCGCGTTCACCTCACCATGACCGACGATTTCCCCTGGGCTCAGGCGTTTGTCGTGATCGAGGCGTTGCCGGCATGAAGGACTGGGTGTTGGACGGGACCGAAGGCGCGCGCGTAGCGCGGGGCGATGCTGCACCCCGGCCGGCAAAGGCCGGCAAGACCACCGACTGGTGGGGCGAGGCCAAGAGCATCTTCTGGCTGATCCTGATCGTGCTCGGCTTCCACAGCTTCGTTGCCAAGCCGTTCTACATCCCGTCCGAATCGATGCTGCCGGGCCTGCGGATCGGCGACCGGCTGGTGGTGACCAAGTTCGCCTATGGCTGGTCGTTCGTGTCGCCGACCATCCCCAACCCGGTCGCGATATTCGAGGACCTGGTGCTGCGCCGGCCGCAGGAAAGCTGGGCGGTCGGCCTGCCGCCGATCCACGGCCGGCTGCTGGGGCGTATGCCGACCCGCGGCGACGTCGTGATCGTCACCCCGCCGGGCACCCACAACGACTACATCAAGCGGGTCATCGGCCTGCCGGGCGATCGGCTGGCGGTGCAGGGCGGCACCGTGTGGCTGAACGGCAAGCCGGTGGGACGCGGCGCGCTCCATTATGTCGACATTCCGGTCGACACCAACAGCCCGTGCGACGAGGGCGAATATCCCGGCGCGCAGCTCCGGACGCCGCAGGGCCTCGTCTGTCACCTGCCGATCGTCACCGAGACCCTGCCCAACGGCCGCCGCTACGACACCGTCGAGCTCGATTACAGCGCCGGCGACGATTACGACGAGCGGGTGATCCCGGCCGGGCACGTCTTTCTGATGGGCGATAACCGCGACCGCTCCGCCGACAGCCGCTTCCCGCTGGGCGCGCCCAACAACGGGCTGGGCGGGCCGGTGCCGTACGAGAACCTGGGCGGGCGCGCCGAGTTCGTGACCTTCAGCCTCGATGGCGACGCGAGCTGGAACCCGCTGACATGGTGGGGGTCGCTCCGCTCGGGCCGCGCCGGCACGTCGTTGCATCCGCAGGAGACCCGCTGATGGCCCATCCCGAACAGGCGCACGATCTGGTCCAGAGCCCTGCGCCGCTGGAGCTGCGCGACGACGGGTTGCGGCGCGAGCTGAAGCGCGCAGGCGTGTGGTTCGGGGTGGCGGCGGCGATCGCACTCGCCGTGCTGCTGATCCAGCCGCTGCTCATCATCTTCGCCGGGATCGTGCTCGCCGCGATGTTCGACGGCGGCGTCCGGCTGCTCGGCCGGGTGCTGCCGATCGGGCGGGGGTGGCGGCTGCTGATCGTGGTGATCGGCGTATTCGCGTTCCTCATCGCGACCTTCTACCTGACGGGCGTCCAGGTGACGCAGCAGGTCACCCAGCTGCGCTCGACGCTGGAGGTGCAGGCGGTGCGCGTGTCGGGCTGGCTGTCCGGGCACGGGCTGATGCCGGGTGCTTCGGATGTGTCGGGGATGGCGCGCCAGGCGCTGGGGTCGCTGGGGCGGCTGTCGTCCTGGGTCGGCACCGCGGCGGGCGCGATCACCAACATGTTCATGATCCTCGTCATCGGGCTGTTCGTGGCGATGGACCCCAGCGTCTATGAGCGGGGGCTGCAATGGATGGTCCCGCGCGACAACCGGCCCGAATTCGCGCTGACGTTGAAGCGCATGGGCTTCACGCTCCGCCGCCTGCTCGCCGGCCGCCTGCTCGGCATGGCGGTGGAGGGGGTGTTCACCTGGGTCGCGCTGGCGATCGGGGGCGTGCCGATGGCGCTGCTGCTCGGCATCATCTCGGGCATCCTGGCGTTCATCCCCAATATCGGCGCGTTCGTGACCGGGGTGCTGATGGTCGCGGTCGGCTTCAGCGCCGGCACCGACGCGGGGTTCTGGGCGATCGGCACCTATGTCGTCGTCCAGGGCATCGACGGCTATGTGATCGCGCCGATCGTCGCCAAGCGCACCGTCGACCTGCCGCCGGCGCTGACGCTGGGGATGCAGATCCTGTTCTCGGCGCTGCTCGGGCTGCTCGGCCTCGCGCTCGCCGACCCGATCACCGCGATGCTCAAAACCGCGCTGGAACGCCGGTCCGAGCGGGAGGCCGAATCAGGCGACGAGCCGGTCGAACAGCGCCAGGTAGCGTAGCGCCGCATCGGCGCCGGGCGGCGGCACCGGCGTCGGACGCACCACGCCGGGGGCGAGCCACCGGTCGAGCGCGGCGACCAGCGCGTTTGGGTCGCCCCGCGCCACCACCGAGCCCAGCGCGGGCGACGCGACGATCTCCTCGATCGCGGGGCTGCAATCGGTCGCCACCACCGGCGTCCCGACCGACAGCGCCTCGCGCAGCACCCCCGGTACCCCCTCGTAATCGGACGGGAGCGCCAGCACGGGGGCGCGCGCCATCGCCCCCAGCGGGTCCGCGACGCTGCCGGGCAGATGCACCCGCCTGGCCACCCCCAGCGCCCGCGCCTGCGCCGCCAACGCCTCGCGCTCGGGCCCGTCGCCCAGGATCACCAGCGACGCGCGGGTGGCGAGCCGGGGCAGCGCATCGACCAGCCGGTCCCACCGTTTCTGCCGCACCAGCCGCCCGACCCCGAGCACGAGAGGCCCCGGCGGCAGCGCGACCGGCGGCGCGTCGGCACGCGGCGCGACCGGCGGGTTGGGGATGACGCCGACCCGCCCGGCCATCCCCGTCGCCTCCGCCGCAGCGGAAGCGGTCGCCGGGGTCATCGCCACCAGATGGTCGAGGAACCGGCCGTGGCTCGCCAGCCAGCCGCGGTGGAGCCGGTCGACCACCGCGCCGTGATCGCCCCGCCGCGCCGCGTTGGACATCTTGGCGACGATCGACGGGCAGTCGCGCCCCAGCCGCCATCGCGTCCACGCCATCAGGCTGGTGTAGTGATTGCCCGGACAGAAGATCAGGTCGGGCCGCACCCGGCGCGCCAGCCCCGGCAGTCGCCACAGCCGGGCGAGCGGCACCAGCTCCACCCCCGCCGGCACCTCCGCCGGCATCGCCGCCATCGCGATCGTCACCTGCCGCCCCGCCGCGGCCCATCCGGCCGCCAGCCGGAACAGCGCCCGCTCGACCCCGCCCGCATCGGTCGCGCTCGCACAGGACAGGATGTGGCGCGCCTCGGGCATCGGCGAAGCGCCTGCCACGCGCGCCCGGCCCCGCCAAGCCGGCGATTTCCCCCGTGCAGCGGCCGGACGTTGCGATTACAGCGTGGCGCCAGCGTGACCGGACAGTCCCACACCCTTGCGCCCGCCCGCCCGTCCGCTGCCCTGGCCCAGGCCGCGCGGCGCTGGCCGGCGCTGCTCGGCGCGGCGCTGACCTGCGCGATGGTGGCGGGGCTCGGGCGCGCGCTGCTCGGCGATGGCCTTGCGGGACTGAGCCGCGCGGTGCCCGCGAGCGCGCCCTTCGTCCTGTGCTTCGCGCTCCTGTACCTGTCGCCGCCGTTCTTCGACTACGTCATCTTCCGCCGGCTCTGGGGGATCCCCACCGAAGGGTTCGTCGCGCTGCTCAAGAAGCGGGTCGCGAACGAGGTCGTGTTCGGCTATGCGGGCGATGCCTATTTCTACGCTTGGGCGCGCGCGCGGGCGACCGGGGTCGCCGCGCCGTTCGGGGCGGTCAAGGACGTGACGATCCTGTCGGCGATCGCGGGCAACCTCGTCACGCTGATCGCGGTCGGGCTGGCGCTGCCGTTCGGGCAGGCGCTGCTGACGGTGGGGCAGGGGCGGGCGGCGCTGGTCGCGGGCGGGGTGATGATCGCCACCTCCGTGCCGTTCCTGCTGTTCTCGCGCCGGGTATTCTCGCTGTCGGCCCCGGTCCTGCGCTGGATCTTCGGCGTCCACTGCCTGCGCCTGATGGCGGGGCAGCTGCTGATCGCGCTGGCGTGGCATTTCGGGCTGCCCGAGGTCGGTGTCGGGCTGTGGCTGGTGCTCGCCGCCGGACGCCTGCTGGTGTCGAGGCTGCCGATCCCCAACAAGGACCTGGCGTTCGTCAACCTCGCCATTCTGGTCATCGGGCCGGGCCATGCGGTGTCCGAGCTGCTGGCGGTGTTCGCCGCGCTGACGCTGGCGGTGCATGTCGCGCTAATCGCCGCGTTTGGGCTGTGGGCGCTGGTTAAGCGTCTGCGCTGAGGCGTGATGCTGCCCGGCCCTTTAAGGATCGTCGACGTCAACGAGTTCTACTCCCCAACCGGCGGCGGCGTGCGCACCTATGTCGATCGCAAGATGGCGATCCTGGCGCAGCAGGGCCACGAGCTGATCGTGATCGCGCCGGGCCGCGAGGACCGGATCGAGGAGCGGCCGGGCGGGCGCATCCACTACCTCAAATCGCCGGGCATGCCGTTCGACGCGAACTACGGGCTGTTCTGGGACGCCGCGCCGATCCATGCGCTGCTCGATCGGCTGGGCCCGAACGTGATCGAGAACTGCTCTCCCTGGCGCCCGGCGTGGATCGTCTCCGCGTGGCGGGGGCCGGCGATCCGCGCCTTCTTCATGCACAACGACAATGTCGAGGCGTACGCCAAGCGCTGGTTCGAGGGGGTCGCATCGGGCCCCGCGATCGAGCGGGCGTTCGGCTGGTACACCCGCTATCTCAACCGCTTCCTCCTGCGGTTCGACACGGTGGTCGCGAACGGCCCGGCGCTCGCCCGGCGGGTGGCGGGGCGGGGCGTCAGGGTCGATCGGGCGGTGGAGCTGGGGATCGAGCGCGCGCCCTTCTCGCCCACCCTGCGCGACGAGGCGACGCGCGCAGCGTTGCTGGCCGAATGCGGCCTGCCGCCGGATGCGCACCTGCTGCTCGGCATCGGGCGCCACCATCCCGAAAAGCGCTGGCCGGTGGTGATCGAGGCGGTCCGCCTCGCCCAGGCCGTGCGCCCGGTCGGGCTGGTGCTGCTGGGGCAGGGGATGGACACCCGCAAGCTGGAGCGGGCCGCCGCGGGCCTGCCCGTCCACCTGCTCCCCCCCGTCTACGACCGGACGCGGCTGGCGACGCTGATGGCTTCGGCGGACGCGGTGATCCACGGGTCCGACGCGGAGCCGTTCGGGCTCGTCCTCCACGAAGCGCTCGCCTGTGGCGCGCCGCTGATCGTCCCCGATGCGGGCGGGGCGGCGGAGGTTGCGGGGCCGGCCTATGCCGAAACCTACCGCGCGCGCGACGCGGCCGCCTGCGCCGCCGCGATCGTTCGGCTGCTTGCGCGCGACCGGGCCATGCTTCGCGTCGCCGCCGCCCGGGCCGCCGCGCACGTCCGCAGCGACGAGGAGCATGTCCGCGAGCTGGTGGCGCACTATCGCGAGGTGATCGCGCGCACCCACAGCACCGATCGCCCCGCCGCCACCGCGCGATAGCGGTGCGCCGCCGCCCACCGGTCCAGCACCTGGTCGAACGCCGGATCGCCCGCCGTCCAGCGCTCCGCCCCCGTGACGATCGCGGCCGGGGGTGCCGTGCCGAACAACGCGGGCAGGTCAGGGGCCGGCACCACCTGTAACCGCGACTCCATGCCTGCCGGCACGATGGCGCGGGTGCGGAACACGAATGGCCCGGTCGCGAACCGCGGCTCGGGCACCCGCCCCGCCAGCGTCAGCAGTTGCGGTGCCAGCGTAGCCACCGGGCCCGTCACGCCCTCCCGGTCGAGCGCCGTCCGGAGCACGCGCGCCTCGCGGATCGCGGCCGGCATTCCCGTGCCGCCCGCCACCGCCGCGACGCTGGGGGCGAGCCCGGCGGCGGCGAACACCGCGAACGCGATCCGCTCGGCCCGTCCCGGCGGCCAGGTCGTCCAGCGCAGCGCCAGCAGCACGAACAGCGGCGGCAGCGCCGGCAACAGATACTGCCGCCATACCGGGCTCGGCAGCACCGCCGCGACCAGCCCCGCAACCAGCAGCGTCGCCGGTACCCGCGCCGGCCGGCCTCGCAGCACCGCCACCAGCGCCGGCAGCGCCGCTCCCAGCGCCAGGAACT
>Ga0325400_1001714_pt1 | contig 18436 bp, 17 predicted proteins | sample PopdelMetagenome_2_FD_205662 | JGI IMG/M metagenome (GOLD analysis project Ga0325400, IMG submission 205662) | Populus deltoides microbial communities from Bellville, Georgia, United States - Xylem-PdKOR-R1 | ecosystem: Host-associated > Plants > Phyllosphere > Stem > Wood/Secondary xylem... | reverse complement strand
GTCTACGACCCGTGGCGCTTCCCGAACGACTGGACGGTCGAGGGGTTCGCGCCGGAGGGGCCGAAGGTGCTGCGCCGCGGCCAGTATTTCTACCTGATCCTGGCGGTCGGCGGCACTGCCGGTCCGCCCACCGGTCACATGGTCATCGCGGCACGCTCCAAGTCCATCCACGGCCCGTGGGAGAACTGCCCGAACAATCCGCTCGTCCGCACCACCGACCTTGCCGAGAAATGGTGGTCGCGCGGCCACGCCACGCTGGTGGAGGGGCCGGCCGGCGACTGGTGGAGCGTCTATCACGGGTACGAGAACGGCTTTTGGACGCTCGGCCGACAGACCCTGCTCGACCCCGTGGAGTGGACCCGCGACGGCTGGTTCCGGATGAAGGGCGGCGACCTGTCGCAGCCGATCGCCAGCCCCAGGGGCGGCAGCAAGGTGGGGCCGCACGGACAGGCCCTGTCCGACGACTTCGCGACGCTGTCGATCGGCAGCAAGTGGAACTTCTACAAGCCGGGAGCCAAGGAGCGTGACCGCGCGAGCGTGAAGAACGGCGCGCTGATTCTGCAGGGCGCCGGCACCGCGCCCTCCTCGTCCTCGCCGCTGCTGCTGATCGCGGGCGATCAGGCCTATCAGTTCGAATGCGATATCGAGATCGCACCGGGCGGCACCGCCGGACTGATCCTGTTCTACGACGAGAAGCTGTACTGCGGTCTCGGCTTCGACGAGGCGCGCTTCGTCACGCACCAGTACGGGATCGAGCGTGGCCGCCCCGCCAACCCGCACGGCCGTCGCATGCGGATGCGGGTCACCAACGACCGGCACGTCATCAGCTTCCACACCTCCGGCGATAAGGGCCGCAACTGGTCGCGTTTCGACCGCGGCATGGAAGTGTCGGGCTACCACCACAATGTTCGCGGCGGCTTCCTGATGCTGCGTCCGGGCCTCTACTCCGCCGGCAAGGGCTCAGCGACCTTCCGCGACTTCCGCTTCCGCGCGCTCTAGTCGACCATCCGCATCCGCAACGGGCACGCGGCGCAGCGGGCGGCCCTGAACACGCTCTGCCGACGGACGCCCCGTCGGCAGGCGGTCGCGTCAGGGGATCAGCAGCGGGCGAAGTTCGGGCACCACGCGGCCGAGCTCGTCGACGACCTGCTTGGACGCACGGTCCGCCCCCTCTCGCCCCAGGTGCGTATAGTCGAACGACAGCTTGGCATCGCCCCAGCGCGGCCCGTCGGCCGCGCTCGCCGGCTGCACCATGACCTCGGTCTTGGGGGCCGGTACCGTCGTGCCGGTCGCCGCTGCCGTCTGCACCACCGCCGGCGGTGGGACTTGCGCAAAGGCGTTGGCGGCCACCGGCCCCATCGCCTGAACCGCGTCCGACGACAGGCGGTTGAGATCGATCAGCGGCGCGCCCGTTTCGGCCGCGACCCGGCGCAGCGCCGCCGCCCAGGGATCGAGATCGGGTTCCAGCCGGCCGGCCTTGAACTGTCGCCTGGTCAGCGGCGTGAACAGGATCGGTATCGCGCCCGCCTGACGGATCTCGGCCACGTAGCGTGCCATGTTCGCGGGAAACTCCGTGGCCAGATCGGTCGACCGACCGGGCTTGCCCGGCTGGTCGTTGTGCCCGAAGCCGATCAGCACGTAGGTCCGCACAAATCCCGGTGCCCGCATCTCCGCCAGCGCGAGATCCCATGATCCTTCGGCGCGGTAGTTCGACGTGCTCCGCCCGCCCCGCGCCAGGTTGACGCACGCGGCGAACGACGTGACGTGGTAGGCGCAGAACGACCCGCCCCAACCGCTGTTCGACTGGACGGTGGAATCACCCACCAGGATGATCTTCGACGCGCGGATTTGCGCGATCGGGGGTGCAGGTGGTGTCGCCGGCGCCGGCGTTTGCGCCATTAGCGGCGTGGCCAGGGTGGCGATCACGGGGCTCATGACCATCGCTCGCATCCGCATCGCCGATCCTCTCACTCAATTGCTGTCCAGCCCGCAGACTAGAGGACCTCGCTTCCGCTGAACACCCGCGCCGTGCCAGACGTTCGCTGGCGGATCGTGCTACGGCGACTGCTACCACAACGGAAAACGCCATGACCGAAGCCTTCATCTGCGACGCCGTCCGCACCCCCATCGGGCGATACGGCGGTGCGCTCGCCACCGTTCGCGCGGACGATCTGGGCGCCGTCCCGATCCGCGCGCTGCTGGAGCGCAACCCCGCCCTCGACCCTGCGGCCGTGGAGGAGGTGATCCTGGGCTGCGCGAACCAGGCGGGCGAGGACAATCGCAATGTCGCGCGGATGAGCCTGCTGCTCGCCGGACTGCCCGCCGGCGTACCCGGCGTCACGATCAACCGCCTTTGCGCGTCCGGGCTGGAGTCGGTCGGCGCCGCCGCACGCGCGATCCGCGCCGGCGAGATGGGGCTGGCGATCGCCGGCGGGGTCGAGAGCATGACCCGTGCGCCGTTCGTCATGGGCAAGGCCGACGCCGCATTCGGCCGCGCCCACACGCTGGAGGACACGACGATGGGCTGGCGCTTCGTCAATCCCGCGCTCGACGCCGCCTATGGTACGGAAACCATGCCCCGCACCGGCGAGAACGTGGCGGTGGATTACAACATTTCCCGTGCTGACCAGGACGCCTTTGCCTTGCGCAGTCAGCAGCGTGCCGCAGCGGCGCAGGCGAGCGGCTATTTTGCGGACGAGATCGTTCCCGTCACCACCGCATTGCGCAGGGGAGAGCCTGCCCGAGTGACGATCGACGAACACCCGCGCGGCAATACGACGATGGAAGCGCTCGCCCGCCTGGCGCCGCTGTTCGGCCCGAACGGCACGATAACCGCCGGGAACGCCTCGGGCATCAACGACGGTGCCGCCGCCCTGCTGATCGCCGACGCGGCGACCGCGTACGCGCATGGGCTGGCACCCCGCGCCCGCATCCTGGGCATGGCCGCCGCCGGGGTCGAGCCCCGGGTCATGGGCATCGGCCCGCTACCGGCGACTGCCAGGCTGTTGGAGCGGCTGCGACTGACGATCGACGACTTCGACGCGATCGAGCTGAACGAGGCCTTCGCCAGCCAGGCGCTGGCGGTGCTACGCGGCTGGGGCATTCCGGACGATGCCGACCACGTCAATGCGAACGGTGGAGCCATCGCGCTGGGCCATCCACTCGGTATGTCGGGTGCAAGGCTGGCGATGACCCTGGTCCACCGGCTCGAGTCAACGGGAGGTCGACTGGGCCTCGCGACACTGTGCGTCGGCGTCGGGATGGGCGTGGCGCTCGCGATGGAGCGTGTCTGAAGTGGAAGACGCGTCCGGTGACAAACCGAAGCGCGCTTCTGACGCCCCGTATCGGCTCAGCTCCTGAAGTAGCCGGTTCGGTCGCGCTCCATCAGCCGCGAAAAGGTGCATTTGGAAGAATGGTGGAGCCGAGGGGGATCGAACCCCTGACCTCTGCAATGCCATTGCAGCGCTCTCCCAGCTGAGCTACGGCCCCACATCCCGGGTCTGGGTATCCCCGGGGAAGCGCGCCTCTAGATTGGCGGCGCGCCGAATGCAACCGGGTTCGTGCGGATTTTTTGACCGGCGACGAACCCGTGCTGCGAAAGAAGCCTCTAGTGCTCCTCGTCCTCGCTCGGCGCCTCGACGCCCAGGTCGTCGTCGCCGCCCAGATCGACGTCGTCGTCGGCCGAGGGCTCTTCCTCCTCGTCCACGTCCAGATCGTCGCCGCCCAGATCGCTGTCGGCCTCCTCCTTCTTCTCGGTCTTGACCTGTTCGAAGGGCAGCGGCTGCTTGGACTTGAGGATGGGCTCGGGCTCCCAGTTCACGCCGCATTCGATGCAGGTGACGGGGTCGTCCTTGCCGAGGTCGTAGAAGCGGGTACCGCATTTCGGGCACGCACGCTTGGTGCCCCACTCGGGCTTGATCATGGCTGCTCTCGCACGCTGGAATAAGGGGTCTTTGGCGACCGGAGAGCCGCAAAGTGGTGGTCGCCTTGCCATAGCGCAAGCGCACTGTCAAAGACCCCGCCCGATGACACACGGCGCCCCCTCTCCGCTGACGATCGGACCGCGCGGGGCGCTCAGCGGCCGCGTTCGCGTGCCCGGCGACAAGTCGATCAGCCACCGCGCGCTGATGTTCTCCGCCCTCGCGGTCGGCGAGAGCCGGGTGGACGGGCTGCTGGAGGGGGAGGACGTGCTGGCCACCGCAGCGGCGCTGCGTGCGATGGGGGCGACCATCGACCGCGATGCGGCGGGCACGTGGCGGATCCACGGGGTCGGCGTGGGCGGACTCCTTCAGCCCGCGAGTGCGCTCGACATGGGCAATTCGGGCACCTCCACCCGCCTGCTCATGGGGCTGGTCGCGAGTCACGCGGTGACCGCGACGTTCGTCGGCGACGCCTCGCTGAGCAGGCGGCCGATGGGCCGGGTCATCGACCCGCTGTCGACCATGGGTGCGGATATCACCGCGAGCCCGGACGGACGTATGCCGCTGATGGTGCGCGGCGTCGTGCCCGCGATCCCGATCGAGTACACGCTGCCGGTCGCGTCGGCCCAGGTGAAGTCGGCGGTCCTGCTCGCGGGGCTGAACACCCCGGGGATCACCCGCGTGATCGAACCCGTGCCCACCCGCGACCACAGCGAACGGATGCTGGCCGGCTTCGGCGCCGACCTGACCGTCGAGGAAACAGCGGAGGGCCGCGTCATATCGATCCGCGGCGAGGCGGAGTTGCAGCCGCAGGCGATCACCGTTCCCGGCGATCCATCGTCCGCCGCCTTCTGGATGGTCGCCGCGTCGATCGTACCGGGATCGGACATCGTGATCGAGAACGTCGGGCTGAACCCCACGCGGGCGGGCCTGGTCACCGCGCTGCGCCTGATGGGTGCCGACATCACCAAGCAGAGCCCGCGCGAGGTCGGCGGCGAACCGGTGGCCGACCTGCGCGTCCGTCACGCCGCGCTGTCGGCGATCGAGGTTCCGGCCGAGCTCGCCCCGTCGATGATCGACGAGTACCCTGCGCTGTTCGTCGCTGCCGCGTATGCCGCGGGCACGACGATCGCTCGCGGGGCGGAGGAACTGCGCGTCAAGGAATCGGACCGTATCGCCGCCATGGCGTCGGCGCTGCGCTTGGCGGGCGTCGCTTGCGAGGAGTTCGATGACGGCCTGGCCGTGACCGGCTCCGCCGGCGAGCCGATCCCCGGCGGCAGCGGCGTGGAAACTCACCTGGATCACCGCATCGCCATGAGCATGGCCGTCGCCGCCCTCGCCGCCCGCGCGCCAATCACGCTCGACGACGCATCCCCGGTTTCGACCAGCTACCCGACCTTCTTCGCGACGCTCGACGCGCTCGCCTCGCTGGAGGCTGCCGCGTGATCGTCGCGGTCGACGGCCCCGCCGCATCAGGCAAGGGCACGATCGCCAAGGCGCTCGCCCGCCACTACGGCCTGCCCCACCTCGACACCGGCCTGCTCTACCGCGCGGTCGCCGCGACCGTGCTGGACGAGGGGCTGGACCCGGAGGTCGAGGCCGACGCCGTCGCTTCCTGCGACTTCGCCGAGGTCCTGCTCGCCGACGACCGGCTGAAGGACGACGGCATCGGCAAGACCGCTTCGATCGTCTCCGCTCACCCGCTGGTCCGCGCCGCGCTCCTCCAGCGCCAGCGCCGGTTCGCCGCGCAGGCTGGCGGCGCGGTGCTCGACGGCCGGGACATCGGCACGGTGATCGCCCCTGACGCGACCGCCAAGCTGTTCGTCAAGGCTACCCCGATGATCCGCGCCCAGCGCCGCCATGCCGAGTTGAAGGCGCGCGGCTCGGACGCCAGCTTCGACCGGGTGCTGGCCGACATCCGCACGCGGGACGAACGCGATAGCACACGCAGCGAGGCTCCGTTGCGGGCGGCGGACGACGCGGTGGTGCTGGATACGAGCTTCCTGTCGATCGAGGCGTCCGTCCAGCGCGCAATCGCGATCGTGGATGCGGCGGCGGCGCGGCATCGAATGTAAGACTTAGGTTGATAAACGCGCACTTGCGAATTCTAGTCAATCACTTCGGCAAGCCGATTGACGGATCGTTAGTATGGCGGTTTTCTTCGGTCATGGCTCAAACCTACAATCGCTTCGGTGAACTCACCGATCCTGCCGAAGCCTACCAACAGTTTATGCTAGGCCTACACGACGTCCTCGCCGAGGCGGGTGACGAAGGCTACTCGGCAGAGGCTTGCCGCAAATTGGCCGAAGCCCGCTTATTGTTTATGGATGAATTTGAGCAGAGGCATCCAGGTTGCGGTAAAGGCCGAGCCGTTTGGCGTTGATTGACCAACGTCCGCTTTCCAGCAGAAGCGGACAGTCTCGCCGTTAACGCCACGCCGTCAGACGGGGCTGCTGCGCACCCTCGCTGCCCGACGTGGCGTCTCCTGCGATTGCTTGAGCAATCGCAAAGCGCCCGCACCTTGCCAATTCCCCCCTCTTCCGCTAACCGCGCCCACGTCCGACGAGCGTCATCGCTCGCGGGGACGGCGCCGGCTTCGGCCTGAGCGCCCTTTTCGCACATTCGCGTGAGAAGTCGTCCCTGCAAGCGTCACGACCGCCGGATGCCGCGTCCGACACACGGTCACCGCGGCGGATCGGCTAGAAGACCGCCGGAACCAACCGGCCGGCCGGAAAAACGACTGAGGACTGAACCCTATATGGCAACTGCCGCCGCCCCTACCCGCGACGATTTCGCCGCCCTGCTCGATGAAACCTTCGGCGCCGCCGACAGCTTCGAGGGCCGTGTGGTCATCGGCACCGTCACCGGCATCGAGAACGACCTGGCCGTCATCGACGTCGGCCTGAAGAGCGAAGGCCGCGTGCCGCTGCGCGAGTTCGCTGCACCGGGCCAGAAGGCCGACTTGAAGGTCGGCGACGAGGTGCAGGTCTACGTCGACCGCGTCGAGAACGCGAACGGCGAGGCGATGCTGAGCCGCGACCGCGCCCGCCGCGAAGCCGCATGGGACAAGCTGGAAGGCGAGTTCGCCCAGAACAACCGCGTCGAGGGCACGATCTTCGGCCGCGTCAAGGGCGGCTTCACCGTCGACCTGTCAGGCGCCGTGGCGTTCCTCCCCGGCTCGCAGGTCGACATCCGCCCGGTCCGCGACGTCACCCCGCTGATGGACATCCCGCAGCCCTTCCAAATCCTGAAGATGGACCGCAAGCGCGGCAATATCGTCGTATCGCGTCGCGCCGTCCTGGAAGAGACTCGCGCCGAGCAGCGCACCGGCCTGATCCAGAGCCTGCACGAGGGCCAGATCATCGACGGCGTGGTCAAGAACATCACCGATTACGGTGCGTTCGTCGACCTGGGCGGCATCGACGGCCTGCTGCACGTCACCGACCTGTCGTACAAGCGTGTCGGCCACCCGAACGAGGTGCTGAACATCGGCGACACCGTGAAGGTGCAGATCATCCGCATCAACAAGGACACGCAGCGTATCTCGCTCGGCATGAAGCAGCTCGAGAGCGATCCGTGGGATGGTGCCTCGCAGAAGTATCCGATCGGCGCCAAGCTGTCGGGCCGCGTGACCAACATCACCGAATACGGCGCCTTCGTCGAACTGGAGCCGGGCATCGAGGGTCTGGTCCACGTCAGCGAGATGAGCTGGACCAAGAAGAACGTCCATCCTGGCAAGATCGTGTCGACCAGCCAGGAAGTCGATGTCATGGTCCTCGAGGTCGACGCCGAGAAGCGCCGCATCTCGCTCGGCCTCAAGCAGGCGCAGAACAACCCGTGGGAGGCTTTCGAGGCCGCGCACCCGGTCGGTTCGACCGTCGAGGGCGAGGTCAAGAACGCGACCGAGTTCGGTCTGTTCATCGGCCTGGACAACGACGTCGACGGCATGGTCCACATGTCGGACATCGCCTGGGGCATCTCGGGCGAGGACGCACTCAACCTGCACCGCAAGGGTGAGACCGTTCAGGCCGTCGTCCTGGCGATCGAGCCCGACAAGGAGCGCATCAGCCTGGGCATGAAGCAGCTCGAGCGTGGCGGCCCGGTCTCGGCCGGCGCCGGTGACAAGCTGAACAAGAACAGCATCGTCACGGTTACCGTGCTCGAGGTTCGCGACGCCGGTCTGGAAGTCCAGCAGGGTGACGACGGCGCGACCGGCTTCATCAAGCGCACCGATCTCGGTCGCGACCGCGACGAGCAGCGTCCGGAGCGCTACCAGGTTGGACAGAAGTTCGACGCGATGGTCACCGGCTTCGACCGGTCGAAGAAGCCGACCTTCTCGATCAAGGCGATGCAGATCGCGGAAGAGAAGCAGGCCGTCCAGCAGTACGGATCGTCGGACTCGGGCGCGTCGCTCGGCGACATCCTGGGCGAGGCGCTGAAGGCTCGCGGCGAGACCAAGTAACTGAACGCAAAAGGGCGGTGGCTTCAACCACCGCCCTTTTTTTGTGCCCTGAGGTTGCTCGGGATCAAATTCGCAGCGTAAAGGGTCCGGTGCAAGGGTGTGCCAGTCGTGGCGGCCCACGCGGGGACGCTCTTGGGGGGCGGAATGATCCGGTCTGAACTTGTCCAGTTGCTATCGCGCGACCATCCCGATCTGACGACACGCGATATCGAAAAGATCGTCGACATCTTCTTCGAGGAGATCGTCGCCCGGCTGATCGGCGACGGGCGTGTCGAACTTCGCGGCTTCGGCGCCTTCTCCACCCGCGCACGCGATGCGCGAACCGGTCGAAACCCACGAACGGGCGAGTCCGTCGACGTCAGCGCGAAGCGCGTGCCGTACTTTAAACCGGGCAAGGAAATGCGCGCGCGGTTGAACGTCGAGTAAGGCAGTCGTTCCTGAGCACCGCTGCGAAGGACACGCCGAACTCCGAAGGATATCGCGTTTATTGAGGACCGGCAAAACGCCATCGCCCCTCGAACGCCGGCAAGGCAAACGTTCAGGAGAGCCTTTGCCGGGACGCGAATTTGGTCCAATGATCTCCTGCATGAAAGCACTAGCGCATGGAGCCGCCATGCGAGTAAATCGCTGGACGTCGGACGGGGTGACGCCCGCCGGCCGGCTCGGTGCCATCGCGGACAAGCTGCGCCTGTCCGTCGCAGGGCCAACGCGCGGACGTGGCGAAATTGGTAGACGCACGGGACTTAAAATCCCTCGCCCATCTGGGTGTGCGGGTTCGAGCCCCGCCGTCCGCACCCTCCTCCTGACCGCGCTGATCGGCGCCGCCGTCACCGGTTGCGAGCGAAGGCCGGATGACGTGCCGGTCGAGGTCAGCGTGATCGGCACCGCACAGCTCGCCGGCGATCCTGCCCGCGGCCCGCTCAGCGCAGGGGCGAGCATCCTGCGCGGCGCGGTCGCACAGGGGCTGGTGCGCTTCGACGCCGCCGGTGGCATCGAACCCGGCCTTGCCGAGCGCTGGATCGTGATCGACGACGGCCGCAGCCTGATCTTCCGCCTGAAGGAGGGCCAGTGGCCCGATGGATCGCCGGTCACGGCGAACACCGTGGTCCGGCAACTGCGCCGCGCGATCGGCGGCACGTCGCGCAACACGCTGCGTCCCTATCTGACTGCGATCGACGAGATCGTCGCGATGACGCCGCAGGTTATCGAGGTGCGGCTGACCCGTCCCCGGCCCGACCTGCTCAAGCTGTTCGCCCAGCCCGAGATGGGCATCACGTCCGCCGGCGGGGGCGAGGGTGTCGGCCCGTTCCGGATCGATAGCGCTTCTGCATCCAGTGTCCTGCTCCGCCCGCTCCGCGATGTTGGCGTAGCCGAGAGCGAGGAGCGTGACCGCCTCGCTCCGGAGGCGTTTGTGCGGCTGCGTGGCGAGCGCGCCAGCCTGGCCGTGACCCGCTTCGCACTTCAACGCTCCGATCTCGTTCAGGGCGGCACTTTCGTCGACTGGCCGCTGATCGAACACGCCGACGTTCCCCCGGCGAGCGTCCGGCTCGACCCCGCGGCCGGGCTGTTCGGACTGCTGATCGCGAACCGTTCCGGCTTCCTCGCGACCCGCGACAACCGGTCCGCGATCGCGCTCGCGATCGACCGCGCAGGGCTGACCGCAGCATTCGCCGACGGCTGGGCGACAACCGACACCATCCTGCCCGAGGCGCTGGACGCCGCCTCCCCCCCCGCGCAGCCCGACTGGGCGAGCGTGCCCGACAGCGAGCGGGTCGCGATGGCCGCGGCGCGGATCGCTGCCTATCGTCGGACGGTGCTCGAGCCCTTGCGACTGCGCATCGCGTTGCCGGACGGCCCCGGCGCGACGCTGATCTACGCGGGCCTGGCGCGCGCCATCTCCTCGATCGGTATCACGGTCGAGCGCGTGCCGTTCGCGAGCGAGGAGGCCGATTTGCGGCTGATCGACCGCATGGCGCCGTACGACAGCGCGCGCTGGTACCTTCGCGCGGCGTGCCAGCCGTGCGCCATGCCGATCGCGCGATTGATCGCCGACATCCGGCAGGCACCCGACCTCACCACGCGGGGGCAGATGTTGGCGCGCGCCGATTCGGCGCTGACCGCGGATGTCGCCTATATCCCGATCGCCCGGCCGCTGCGCTGGTCGCTGGTCGCGCCGCGCCTTCGCCAGTGGACGCCGAACGCGCGCGCGGTCCACCCGTTGAACCGTCTTCGTCCACCCCCCAAGTGAAGCGCATGGCACGTCCAACCCCCATGTCGCCCTCCCCGCGCCTGTCGCTCGGCACCGATCCCGCTGCAGTGCGCGCGCGGATCGAGGCGATGGAGGCGCTGCTGGAGCGCGGCTTCACGGTGCCCGGATTGAACCGGCAGTTCGGCCTGGACTTCATCATCGGGCTGGTGCCCGTGCTCGGCGACATCGTCACGACCGGCATGGGGGCGTGGCTGGTGTGGGAGGCCAGGAACCTCGGCATGTCGAAGTGGCAGCTCGCCCGCATGACGGCCAACGTTGGGGTGGACAGCGTGATCGGCATCGTGCCGTTCATTGGGGATGCGGCGGACTTCTTCTTTCGATCGAACACGCGCAACCTGCGGATCATCCGCAAGCATCTCGACCGCCATCACCCCGCCAGCGTCACGCTGCAGGGCTGAACGTCACCGGCCGCGTCCGCCGCGCCAGATCTTGACGGGCGCACCGGCCGTCAGCCCGCCCTGGTGCGCCGGACACGCGGTGTAGCGGAGGCGGGTGTCCATGCAGATCCACACCTCGTCGAGCCACCCACGCCGGGTGGCGGTGATCCGCATCATCGACGCGGTCATGCCGCGGTTCGCGCGCGCGATCGCGGCGGCCAGCTGCCCCGCAGTCAGCGAAGGTCGCCGTGACAGCGCGCTCATGTCCGGATAGCGGACCTTGGCGTAGAGTGCGGTCGCCCGACCGAAGTAGTCACGCGGCGGCACACCCATGCAGGTGCCATGCTTGGCATATTCGTGCTGGAGCAGCTGCGCGGACGGCGTGGCGCACAGATTCTGCCGGATGGTGGCGGTGTCCAGGATCGCGGCCGGCGCGCAATATTGCGGCCAATCCTTGCCCCGCCCGTCGGGCCACAGCCCGTGCAGCGTGAAGCCGAAGCGATTGCCGCTGCCGCACTGGAAGGCGGACGACGCCCGGTCGCCGCTGTCCCGGCAATATTGCGGCGCCCAGGTGAGCGCCAGCGTATAGCTGCCGATCGGCAGAACGCGCCGCGGCTGTTGGGGCGTCGGCCCGTCGGGACGCGGCGCCGGGATCGCGCCGGGTACCGCACATTTGTACGCCTGCGCGTGCGCCGCCGCGGGCACTGCCAGCGCAGCGGCGCACGCCAGGCTGCGCAGCATCACGCCCCAGCGTCCGTCACCGCCGTCTCGCCGAACCACGGCTTCGCATCGGCGCGGAACAGCAAGGTCGCGGCGATGATGTTCAGGACCACGCCGACGATCCCGAGGACGCCGGCGATCCCCGACTGGGTCGTTCCCATAGCCAGCCCGATCGCGATACCGATCAGACCGAATGCGGTGAGGACCACCATGATCCACTTGGCCACGACACTGCCGCGGCGCGCGATGAAGTACCACAGGATGAGCGGGATCAGCAGACCGATCGCGGTGATCGTCGGCAGATACCAGCCGCCGATCTGCTCGGCCGCGGCCTGCACCTGCGGATTATCCTGCACGCTGCTCCAGTTGAGAGCGGTGTTGACGAGCCCGAGCGCCCATGCGCCTAGGTACACGCGCTCGAACTGCACGATCGACTGCGGCCTCACCATCTTGCCCCTTCCCCCACGTTGAACAGGCCCCAGCCTAGCGCAGCCTGCGCGCGGCGCAATGGGGATCAGACGGCGGTGAAGTCCAGCCCGATGTCGGCGGCCGGCGCCGACTGGGTCAGCCGGCCGACACTGACGTAGGTGACGCCGGTGTCCGCGATGGCGCGGATGGTGTCCAGCCGCACCCCGCCCGACGCCTCCGTCGGCACTCGGCCACCCACCAGCGTGACCGCGCCGCGGAGCGTCGGCACGTCCATGTTGTCGAGCAGCAGCCGCGTCGCGCCCGCGGCCAGCGCCGGTTCGATCTGGTCGATCCGGTCGACCTCGACGATCACCTCTGCGATGCCGGCCGCCAGCGCGCGGCGCACCGCCTCCTCGACCGAGCCGGCTACGGCGACGTGGTTGTCCTTGATCATCGCCCCGTCCCACAGCCCCATGCGGTGGTTGGCCGCGCCCCCGGTCCGCGTGGCGTATTTCTCCAGCACGCGCAGGCCGGGAATCGTCTTGCGCGTGTCGAGCAGGATCGCCCCCGTGCCGACGATCCGGTCGACGTAGGTGCGCGTCAGCGTGGCGATGCCGGACAGGTGCTGCACAGTGTTGAGCGCCGATCGCTCCGCGGTCAGCAGCGCGCGCGCGTTGCCCCGCAGGCGCATCAGGTCGGTGCCGGGTGCGACCTGCGCGCCGTCCTCGACCAGCCGCTCGATCTCCACCTCGGGATCAAGCGCGCGGAAGAAGGCCTCGGCGAGCGGCAGCCCGGCGACCGTCACGGCATCGCGGCTGTCCATCACGCCGACGAAGCGGGCGGCGGCAGGAATCACCGCGGCGGATGTCACGTCGATGCCGGAGCCGAGATCCTCGGCAAGCGTCGCAGCAACGAAGGCGGCTGTGTCGAAGTCTGCGATCACTTGGGCATCCCCTCGCTGACGAAGTTTACGAAGTTACGGTGAACGCGCGTCTTTCGCGACCCGTCCCCAAGTGGCCCAGGCCGCTGCCACGTTCGGTCGTAACGCTTCATGACACAGGCGGGAGGTGTAGGACACCGCTTGCCTGCCGTTCGCGATCGATCCAGGCGGCATCCACCGGCCGCCGCCGCTCAGTCGCCGGTGACCCGAGCCGGTCCCAGATCGCCCTGCCCCACGGTCGCGCCGGCCATCGACAGCATCGCGTCCAGGCTCTTCTTGGCACGTAGACGCAACCCCTCCTCGATCTCGATCCGGGGCTCAAGGTCGCGCAGCGCGACGTACAGCTTCTCCATCGTGTTGAGCGCCATGTACGGGCAAATGTTGCAGTTGCAGTTCCCGTCCGCGCCCGGCGCGCCGATGAAGGTCTTGTCCGGGATCGCCTTTTCCATCTGGTGAATGATGTGCGGCTCGGTCGCGACGATCAGCGTGCTCGCGGTCATCGTTTTGGCGTATTCGAGGATGCCGCTCGTCGAGCCGACATAGTCGGCGTGGTCGAGCACGTGGGGCGGACACTCCGGGTGCGCGGCGACGGGCGCGGCGGGGTTCTGCGCCTTCAGCTTCAGCAGCTCGGTCTCGCTGAACGCCTCGTGCACGATGCACACGCCCGGCCACAGCAGCATCTCGCGCCCGGTCTTGCGGCTGAGATAGCCGCCCAGGTGCTTGTCCGGACCGAAGATGATCTTCTGCGTCGGCGGGATCTGGCTAAGGATCTTCTCGGCCGAGGACGACGTGACGATGACGTCGCTCAGCGCCTTCACCTCGGTCGAGCAGTTGATGTAGGTCAGCGCGATATGGTCGGGATGCTCGGCGCGGAAGGCGGCGAAGCGATCCGGCGGGCAGCTGTCCTCCAGGCTGCATCCGGCGGCAAGGTCCGGGAGCACGACGATCTTGTCGGGCGACAGGATCTTGGCGGTGTCGGCCATGAACTTGACCCCGCAGAAGGCGATCACGTCGGCATCGGTCGCCGCCGCCTTGCGGCTGAGGTCCAGGCTGTCGCCGACAAAATCAGCCAGATCCTGGATCTCGGGCTTCTGGTAATAGTGCGCGAGGATGACGGCGTTGCGCTCCTTGCGCAGCCGATCGATCTCCGCGCGAAGGTCCAGGCCCGTCAGGGTGCCACCGATGCCGTTGCGTGCGTCCATGCGCGGCAGATGGACGCGGGGCGCGGCGGGATCAAGGGGTTAGGACTTGCTTCCCGCGCCTGAGTCATTCGTGCCGAGCAAGTTAAAGCGCCGTTCTTCAGGCCGCGGGCGAAGCGCGTGAGCCGAAGTGCGCCTTTTCGACAGGGTCAGGGCGAACGGGAGAGAAACCGAGAGCCAGTCCCGATCTCCTCACCGTTCATGCTGAGTAGCGGCTGAGCTTGTCGAAGACGCGTATCGAAGTACCTCACGCAGGTCCTTCGATACGCCATTTCGACGAGCTCAATGGCTACTCAGGACGAACGGCCGGTGATTTGAACGACGGGACGCCGCTTACCCCGCCAGCGCCTTCTTCAGCAGCTCGTTGACCACGCCCGGGTTCGCCTTGCCGCCCATCGCCTTCATCGTCTGACCGACGAAGAAGCCGAACAGCGCCTCCTTGCCGCCGCGATACTGCTCCAGCTGGTTGGGATTCTTGGCCAGCACCTCGGCGATCACCGCCTCGATCGCGCCGGTATCGCTGGTCTGCTTGAGCCCGCGCGCCTCGACGATGCTGGCCGGATCGTCGCCGGTCTCCAGCATCACCTCGAACACCTGCTTGGCGAGGCTGCCTGACAGCGTGCCGTCGGCGACCAGCGCGAGCAGTTCGGCGGCCTGGCGCGGCGACACCGGCGACTGCGTGATGTCCTTGCCGAGCCGGTTCAGCGCGCCGAACAGCTCCGACGCCACCCAGTTCGACGCCTGCTTGCCCTCGGCCCCGGCCTCCAGCAGCGCGTCGAACCAGCGCGCGGTGTCGACGTCGGCGGTCAGCACATCGGCATTATACGGCGTAACACCCAGCCCCTCGTACCGCGCGCGCTTGGCGCCTGGCAGCTCGGGCAGGCTCGCGCGGCACTCGTCCAGGAACGCCTCGTCCAGCTCCAGCGGCGGCAGGTCGGGATCGGGGAAGTAGCGGTAGTCGTGCGCGTCCTCCTTCGACCGCATCGACCGCGTGGCGCCGGTGTCCGGGTTGAACAGCCGCGTTTCCTGCACGATCGTGCCGCCGCCCTCGATCACCTCGACCTGGCGCAGCGCCTCATGCTCGATCGCCTGCATGACGAAGCGGACAGAGTTGACGTTCTTCGTCTCCGTCCGCGTGCCGAGCCCGTCGCCGGGCTTGCGGACCGAGACGTTGACGTCGGCGCGCATCGATCCCTGGTCCATGTTGCCGTCGCACGACCCGACATAGCGCAGGATCGAGCGCAGCTTGGTGAGGTACGCTCCCGCCTCGGCCGGCGATCGCATGTCGGGGCGGCTGACGATCTCCATCAGCGCGACGCCCGATCGGTTCAGGTCGACGTAGGACATGGTGGGGTGCTGATCGTGCATCAGCTTGCCCGCGTCCTGCTCGACGTGGATGCGCTCGACCCCGATCGTCTTGGTGGCGCCGTCCACCTCGACCTCCAGATGCCCCTCGCCCACCAGCGGGTGGTAGAGCTGGCTAATCTGGTAGCCCTGCGGCAGGTCGGCGTAGAAGTAGTTCTTGCGGTCGAACCGCGACCAGCGGTTGATCTGCGCGTCGATCGCCATGCCGGTGCGCACCGCCTGGCGGATGCACTCGCGGTTGGGCACGGGCAGCATGCCGGGCATCGCCGCATCGACCAGGCTGACCTGCGTGTTCGGCTCCGCGCCGAACGCGGTCGCCGCGCCCGAGAACAGCTTGGATTCGGACGTGACCTGGGCGTGGACCTCCAGGCCGATCACGACCTCCCACTCGCCGGTCTGGCCCTGGATGCGATAGTCGCTCATCTCGTTCTCACTCCGGCAGCCGGTCGACCGGCCGCTCCACATAGTCCGGCGACGGAACCGGCGCCGGGGCGTCGCCGGAGCCCTTGCTCTCGTCGTTACGGCCGCCCCACAGGTCGAACATCCACTCCAGGCCGCTCGCACCGACCTCCAGCAGAAGTTCGGCCCAGGCTACCACCACTGCTCCGCGCGGGCGATGAACCCGGCCCGCTGCTCGATGGCGAGCCCGGCGTTCAGCACGCCCTGTTCGTCCAGCGGCTTGCCGATGACCTGCAATCCCAGCGGCAGCCCAGCCCGGTCGAGCCCCCCCGGCACGCTCATCGCGGGCAGCCCGGCGAGGCTGGACGGCACGGTGAACACGTCGTTCAGGTACATCGCCAGCGGATCGGCCGACTTCTCGCCCAGCGCGAACGCCGCCGACGGCGCGGTCGGGGTCAGCAGCAGGTCGCAACTCTCCCACGCCTGCTCGAAGTCGCGGGCGATCAGCGTGCGGACCTTCGACGCCTGGGTGAAATAGGCGTCGTAGAAGCCTGCCGACAGCACGTAGGTGCCGATCATGATGCGGCGCTTCACCTCGTCGCCGAAGCCGGCCGCACGGGTGGCGGCGTACATCGCCTGAAGGTTCGCGCCGTCCGGCAGGTCGCGCAGGCCGTAGCGGACACCGTCGTAGCGGGCGAGGTTGGACGACGCCTCGGCCGGGGCGATGATGTAGTAGGCCGGCAGCGCGTATTTGGTGTGCGGCAGCGAAACGTCGACGATCTCGGCGCCCGCGTCCTTCATCCACTCGATGCCGCGGTGCCACAGCGCCTCGATCTCCTCGGGCATGCCGTCGACGCGGTATTCCCGGGGGATGCCGACCCGCTTGCCGGCCAGGTTCGCGTTCAGCCCGCGCTCCCAGGCCGGCACATCGTGCTGGAGCGAGGTCGCGTCCCGGGCATCGAAGCCCGCCATCGCCTCCAGCATGATCGCGCAGTCGGTCACGTCGCGCGCCATCGGTCCGGCCTGGTCGAGGCTGGAGGCAAAGGCGATCGTGCCCCAGCGCGAGCAGCGGCCGTAGGTCGGCTTGATCCCGGCGATACCGGTAAAGGCGGCGGGCTGGCGGATCGATCCGCCGGTGTCGGTGCCGGTCGCCGCCGGGCACAGGCGCGCGGCAATCGCCGAAGACGACCCGCCCGACGATCCGCCGGGGGCGAGTGCCGCGTTGCCGCCGTCCGACCGCCGCCACGGCGAGATGACGTTGCCGAAATACGACGTCTCGTTCGACGAACCCATCGCGAACTGGTCGAGGTTCAGCTTGCCCAGCATCCCCGCGCCGGCGTCCCACAGCTTTTGCGAGACGGTGCTCTCATACTCGGGCACGAAGCCTTCGAGGATGTGGCTGGCGGCGGTCGTCTGCACGCCCTTGGTGCAGAACAGGTCTTTCATCCCGATCGGCACGCCGGCCAGCGGCTTCAGCGTCTCGCCCGCGGCGCGGGCCCGGTCCGCCTCGCGCGCGGCGGCGACAGCGTGGTCGGGCGTCTCGACGATGAAGGCGTTGAGCGCCTTGCCCGCCGCCACGCGGGTGACGAAGGCATCGGCCACGGACACGGCGGAAAAGGAGCCGTCGCGCACGCCGTCGCGGATCTCGCGCACGCCCAGGTCGGTCAGTTCGGCCATTATTCGATCACCTTGGGCACGCCGAAGAAGCCGTGCTCGTTGGCCGGCGCGTTCGCCAGCACACTGTCGCGGACCCCGCCGTCGGTCACCACGTCGTCGCGCAGCCGCAGATGGTTGGGGATGACGGCCGTCATCGGCTCGGCGGAGGACGTGTCGACCTCGCCCAGCTGCTCGATCCAGCCCAGGATGTTGTTCAGCTCGGGCACCATCCGCTCGGCACCGTCATCGCTGATGGCGATGCGCGCGAGGGATGCGACCTTCTTCACGGTGGCGGTGTCTACGGACATGGGTGCCCTTGTTGTGTCACGGCAAGCATCGATCGGCGGCTAGCAGAGCGGCGCTCGGGCGTGCAACCTATTCGAACACGCCGCCCACCGGACGGTCGCCGATGTAGACCTGACGGCGGCGGACCTCGCGCACCTCGATCGCGCCGGCTGCGACGGAGGCGCGCAGCGCCGGCATCACGGCGTCGGTGACACCGTCGTCCAGCTGGTTGTCCATGGTCCACTTGCCCCGTTCCAGCATCAGCCGCTGGATGCGGCAGGAGGTCAGCCGATGCCTCGCCGTCGTCGGCGCCACGCAGCCGCCGGACACTGACACCGCCTCCGCCGCGCCGGCGCGGTAGATGAGGACGCACCCGTACTCGCCCGCGTCGCCGCAGACGTTCCAGTCGGCCAGCAGGTCGGTCAGCCCGTCGGAC
>Ga0325400_1001713_pt1 | contig 18441 bp, 9 predicted proteins | sample PopdelMetagenome_2_FD_205662 | JGI IMG/M metagenome (GOLD analysis project Ga0325400, IMG submission 205662) | Populus deltoides microbial communities from Bellville, Georgia, United States - Xylem-PdKOR-R1 | ecosystem: Host-associated > Plants > Phyllosphere > Stem > Wood/Secondary xylem... | reverse complement strand
TTGCTCTGGGCCCTTGCCTAACTCATTTCTTGACCCTACTACAATCCTAGTGGCTGAATCACCAACTCACTCCGGTCCCATACCACAGTCGTGTCTTGTTTTGTGCCTCTTCCTATTTCGCATGCCCCTGATGTCGAGCCTGCTCTCCCTTCGGTGCATGAGCCTTTGCATGCCTCGACTCTTATGCCCACTGGCCCAGATCCTGTCACCAACGTAGCCTCCTCTACAGCCTCGGGCCGTCCTCCTCTAATTGACCTCGTCCAATTCAGACTCAGGCTAAATCAGGAATCTTCAAGCCTGCCCTCCGATCCTATTCCTCCCTCCAGCTTGTTCCCCTCTTTTCTCCCCATGCGCGAGCCCAAAGGCTTCAGGTATGCAGCCGAACATCACGGTTGGATTGCTGGATGAAGAAATTCAGGCCTTTCATAAGACTCACAGATGTGATCTGGTACCTAAACAGCCCAATACAAATGTTATGGGCTTCAAATGGGTTTTTTTCATCAAATATCAATTTGATGGCAGGATTGTTTTGATTTTTTTATTCTATTTAATTTGAGTTTTAGGCTGATTATAATGCATTTTACTGTTAGAAATAAGGATAAGACTTTTTTTCGTGTATTTTAGATGAGTAATGTTGAAATCTAAGTTTTTAGAATTCAAAAACCTAAATCCTGATTTGTCAATTACCGAAGATATTTTTTATGTTCAAAAAATAACAAGTAAGCAACATGTTGTTTATCCAAACAAATGATACGTTGTCGATCAAATTTATATAAAAAAACAATGAAACAGACCATAAAAAAACAATGAAACAGACCGTTCAATTAAAAAAATAAAAACTAGACATGTGGGTCTAAGTTACTATACTCTAATGTGCATGTCTAGCCAATGCACTCCTAGCCCTTCATTTGTTTTATCCCATTATTTTTTTTCATGTTTTTTAATTGAATTTTTGTAAATAAATATATTTAAATGACATTTAAATAATTACCTAATCATGTTATAAGTTTTAAATGATATTATTATATTTCATTGTATTATTAACGAATAGTTATATATGAGGCTAATATGCATAATTTTATAAATACGTATAGTTTTTGAAATTTTTATTGTTAACTTTTCTATGTTTTTTATCAACATTATTATTTTTATATTCTTAATATATTGACATTGAAACTATTAATGCATTATTTTATTTTAATAAACTTGCTTTTAAGATTACGATAAGCTTTTATTTCAAAAATATAACTTTTGATAAAAAAAAAATATTTTATCAAATAAAAAAAAGAAATGCATTAATAGAGGAAAGAGATTTGATTAAAGAGATGTTGTTTTTAGACTTAATTCAAATTGTTAGAATTTTTTCATCTTGATTTTAATTGTTTATAGTTTCTATGCAATAAATAACAGAGTTAAAGGAAGATATATTTTATTTTAAGAAAAAAAAAACAGAGAATTTATATTATGGATGGACTCATCTCGAATATGAATTCAACTCCGGTAGAAGTGCTTTTTAAATTGAATAGGGCTCATCTCTAATATGAATTCAACTCCGATGGAAGTGCAGAATCCATGACAGCAAACAACAGTTGCATACATGGTTGCTAATTTAGTTCCCTTTTCCTTTTTAGCCTATGTTGATGACAACGTAATGCTGGACGGTTAGCATGAAATTGTATGGTCAAGCTTTGTTTCACGCCTTCAGCTAAGCTCAAGATCTTTCTTGAAACTTGAGTTATTTCACTTATTTGTGTGCGTTTTGTATTTAAAATCAAGAAATCTGGAAGACTTATTTAAGGATTTGGAAGTTTGATGACTTGTTTAATTTTTAGTTGTTTGATTTATGTACTATATTCTAAACTTTTTTCAAACACTGCTTTCTTCCTAATACCGTACGCAGAAGAAGAAGCAGCCTTTAATCATCATTATCTCCATCAAAGTCAAACCACTCTTCTCAGAAATGACTAGCATTCAATGGGCAGACCTTCCAAAAGAACTGTTAGAAATGATCGGCAAACGCTTAGATTCTCGTGTGGACACACTTCGCTTTCGTGCTGTCTGTACTTCATGGAGATCCTCTGTCTCTTTACCTTCATCGGATCAAGAAATCCCTCCTCTCATCCTCAACCTTCCTGGCCCAATTTCTTATGCTCCGCTTTTCTTTCAGACCACGATCTGCCGCATGGACCATGTACGTAAAGATCCAAACTCTTCTTCGTCATCAAAATCATGGTTGGTTAAAGTTGGAGAGTCAAACTACGGTAAGTTAAAGCTTTTCAACCCGCTTACAAATCAAGAAATCAAGTATTCTCCTATAGCTTTGAACTTACTTGAATTCAAGTTTGTGGAGTTAAGTAAAGCTTTTTTACTTAAATCGCCTCATGGGTTTTCTGTTGATGGAATAAATAAAGTTGTTCTGTTTCGTGTCTCTGCAAATTCTAGTGATGAAAATGAGTTTGGGATTTTGGCTATTTTTCATGAAGTAGAGCTGGCTTATTGGAAATATGGGGCTGAGAGTTGGATTACATTGGGTGGTGATGAGAATGTTCAATATGATGATATTACTGTGTGCAACGAGCGGGTTTATGTTGTTGATAGATGTGGGACGGTTTCTTGGATTAGTCCGGTGTTGAATGTGACTCAATATTACCCCTCGCTGTATTGCTTTGGCGGGCAGAAGGATTTGGTGGAGTGTTGTGGAGATCTTTATGTTGTTGATAGGTATCTTGATGGAGAAAGAAGAAGATGGGTAGGTATTGATGGTCTGATGGATAGCGATGATGAAATTCTACCTAATGTGGGATTCACCCCGACACATGCTCCTAAGGCGATCGATTTTAGAGTTTATAAAATGGATGAAGATTGGGGTAAATGGATTGAAGTCAAATCTTTAGATGATAAGGTCTTCGTTTTGGGGATGGATTGTTCCTTCTCAGTTTCGTGTAAAGAGTTTAATGGAGTTAAAGGGAATTGCATTTACTACATGGATGGTGATGATTACGTGGGTAGTGGACTAAGTGGTGGGAGCATTCATGTGTTTCAATTAGAAGATCGTAGCATTCACAAACTTGCAGTGATTCCCGAGTTCTCTGAGATATTCTGGCCTCCAAGCAATGTGTCCTCTGTGTAAATCAATCCGGGCCTGGATGCTTCGTGTATGCATGATTATGCTATGATTTTGTTAGTTATCTGATTTACCCAAATAAGATGCGTGTTTTAGCATCATTTTAATAATGAAACCTTGGTTTCGGTAATGCTTGGTGATGTAAACTTGTTGACGTTGATCAATATTGTTTATCTGCAATACTCTGCCAGTGGACATTGAAGCCAATCAAGCCTAGTTTTCCCTTCAAAGCAGGGGAAGAGATGAAGAACCCAGGTCTCATCTTTGTACAGTTGCATGATCCCATACTCCGCAACCAATCTAATTTAAGGTGATTAATTACTCTGGGGAAGGATCCTTTAACAGTCACGTTCAAACCCCAGATAAAAAAACAAGAGAGAAATTTGGATGTTTCAATGGCACACTGATTTTTTGAAAACCTTGGTCAGGTGGTTGTTTCCCTTCTCCTTCAATCCCCTTGCTATATTCTTCTGCGTCCCATAGCAAGAGCGGAAAACAGGCATAGGATGAGGAGCATAGAGGTCCAATCTTGAAAGGGAAGATGGTCTTGTATTTAGATTTCCAGTTCAAGTCTCTTAATTTGGCCTGGGGACCAAAAAGAAATAAACAGAAGGGAAACTATCTGTCTGTCTCCTCATTTTCATGTCTTTTTGAGAAATTAAAGGAATTATTTTCTATTCATTGTACATTCAAGTGCAGTGTGTATGCATTCTTGATATCTTTCCTTTGATTCTTTGATCATATGCTTTCCATTTCTTTCGCAGTCCAAGAAAGAAATTAGATAGGGTCAGTCCGTCAAAACTGTGAAGATAATAGTTTGCGTAAGCCCTAGTAAGGTCTAAAACAAAGATTGGCCCAATAATCCAATCTCTCTCTCCAAATCCACTGCTCTAAATCCAGGAAAAATCTAAATCCAATTTAAGACCAACCATTCTCTTAGCTTGACTTGACAAACCGAGTCGTACATAAAATTAAAACAAAAACATAAGGTAGCGTCCCCTGCCATCAATGCACTGGCATCAAAAATCCGTTAGTCTTCTTCTATTACCAAACTTGTGAGGGACAAAGATCTGATCAAAACACCATGTCCCAATGGGCAGATCTTCCAAAAGAACTGTTAGAAATGATCAGCAAACGCTTAGATCTTCGTGTGGAAGTACTTCGCTTTCGTGCTGTCTGTTCTTCATGGAGATGCTCTGTCTCTCCACCTTCATTTGATCAAGAAATTCCGCCTTTTTTTCTCAAGCTTCCTCCACCCATTCGTGCTCCTGATCCCATCGTTGCAGGTGCAATTCTCATGCAAACTACCATATGTCGCATGGAGTTTCTATGTAACTATTCAAACTCCTCCTGCTCTTTATCAAAATCTTCGTTAGTTAAAGTTGGAGAGTCTAAACATGGTAAACTACAGCTTTTTCATCCACTTTCAAATCAAGAAACTAACGACTCGTTTATATCATTGAACTTGCTTGATCTTAAGTTTGTGCAATTAAGTAAAGCTTGTTTACTTAAGTGGCCAGGTGGGATATCTGTTTTTGGAATAAATAAGGTCGTTGTATTTCCTCTTTCCGAGGGTTGTATTGATAATTGTGAGCTTGGAATTTTGGCCATCTATCATGAAGGAAAACTGGGTTATTGGAGATATGGAGATAAGGAATGGACTTTGTTAGATGATAGGAACTTTGAATATGACGATATTATTGTGTATAAGGGGCAGTTTTATGTTGTGGACCGATGGGGGACAGTTTCTTGGATTGACTCATCATTGAAGGTGATCCAATACTCACCTCCGCTTTATGGCTGTGGTGGGCAAAAGAATTTGGTGGAATCATGTGGAGATCTTTACGTTGTCGACAGGTATCTAGATGGAGAAAGGAGGACATGGAAAGATTATGAGGATGTTATGGATACCAATGGCAATCCTCTTCGTTTTTCGAGATTGATGAGTAAAACCAGACCTATGGCTGTCGATTTTAGAGTTTATAAGCTGGATGAGGAATGGGGTACTTGGGTTGACATAAAATCTTTAGATGATAGAATCTTTATTTTGGGTATTGATTGTTCCTTCTCGGTTTCATGTAGAGATCTTAGTGGAGGTAAAGGGAATTGCATTTACTTCTATGATAGTCTTTATGGCGGTCAAGGAATGAGTGGTGGTGCCATTCATGTGTTTCGATTTGAGGATCATAGCATTGACAACCTTGCCTTGATTCCCGATTTCTCTGAGATATTCAGGCCAGCCAACACTGGTTCCTCAACATAAACCTGTCTTGGTCTGGTTGTTCATTGTAAGTAAGTTGTAGACTTTCTATCTGATTTACGTTAATTGGATGGATGCTTCAGTATTGTTGCCTGTAGTTCTAATTTTGAAATCTTGATTTAGCTTGGCATATTTGGTCTACACATGCTGTCTTTGATTATACATGTTTAGTTGTAACGCTCTACTGATGGAGACGTTTAAGCAGAGATACTCTTCATGCATAGCAAGTGAGAGGAGAGTACTCAGCTTCAAGTATTGTCCCCTCAACCTTGAACAGATGAATGTTGTCGTGATCCCTGACTTGTCTTATATTTTATGTCTTGACATTTTGTTTCAATCAAATCGCAGAAGATTATTGTCCTTAACTATGTTTACCAAATTAATCCAAGAAAAACTATTTATGGTAGAAGGATCTGAGAGTAGTGCAGTGTTAGATTATAAGCATAGATCTCTCCTGAAGCAAAGCGTGAAATAGGGGACTTCTCTAAGACAGGAGCAGGCATGTGCATGCTTAATTCTGCTTGTATTTTATTTCGTAGCAAACAATTCTTTTTTTATTTTCTTCCTAATTAGTGCCTGACAATGATAATTTTATGATATCAGATATGCAGATTGAAGCCAAGATCCCATTCAAAAGAAGTGCAAGTTCTCGTTGTCTCTCCCCTCTTGCATGTATTCTCTCCTTTTCTTTTCTTTTTTTTTTTTTTGGTAAGCATGGGTGTCTAGACCAGCTTATACGCATCTCGACTAATCCTCGAGGCCTTAAAATTAATGATCATGTAAATCTTTAGCGACTCTAAGGTTTGTAGCATTGACTTAGAATCTCACCAGTTCAGCTATAATTCCCGGGACTTGGTTGTCCTACATGGTGAACTAGCTGGTACCTCTTAACCTATGTAAACTTGTATCCCAGAATTTAATTATGGATTGTGAATTTTGAGATCCATTTTTAACTTCCTGATGATTTCTCTCACGCTTCTAACATAATATTACTTCTCTCATCACTTGCATCGATAATCCAGTGTTCTGACTCCGCATGCTCCTCCTCACATTCCAAATCCAGAGCTCTATAAATAGTCAACTACAGATAGTAAGTAGTTCCCGCATGCTGGGTTTCTATGAGCAGGAGGGGATGAGTGGAGTGGAGCAATCTCCCAATGGAACTGTTGGAAGCAATCCGGAAACGCTTGGATACTCTTCCCGAATACCAAAAACAAACTAAACTGATATTTTCTATAAATAAGTTCTAACTCTGTTAAAAGGACCACAATCCCTTTATGAAGAAAACCCACAGTAACATAGGAAAAGCAGGGGAACTCTTCCAGATAGTTTAAAGCAAGGCCTCTGTGTCTTGAACCCAGATCAATTTCTTTCCAGTTTAAAACTCGATGTAAGACACATAATGCAACATGACAATTCCTGGGTTCTGTTCTTGTCTTTAGCACGAGAAGAAGATGAAAAGGCTGCTTAATAATGCTTTTCTATGGATTGCTTGAGGGTATTTCAGAAACATGTTTCAAGTTTTGTCCTTCCCTCCCAGGTAACCTGAATTGGACCTCTACTACTCATGAAGTATCGGTTAAATGGATAATCCCTCAAGCCACAGATGCTCTTAGACATCCTCAGTTTTTATTACATCTCAAATATCTGACTGCCTGTTAAAGAGATAGAAATTTACAGGAGGGCAACCATATCTTGCAAGCATAAGAATAGCAAGTGCGTGATACATTATTAGAGGTTCATCTACAATGACCAAGCAAGTTTTCTCTCCAAGCACACAAAGCCCTGTCAGGAGAAGCTCCACACAAATTCACTCTTTATAACAACACATTTTCCCAGAGGGAGAGGCTGCGAGAGGGAACATCCGATCTTCATAGCTGCATAAAACTATTAAAATTCCTTTGTGAACCAACTATTAGGAAGAAAACAGAAGGAGACATAAGCATTAGTGGTGTATTATCCATGGTATTATCAAGTAGGCTAATCATACACATGCCTATTCCTCTATCATAACATGTGAAGCAGGAGATACTTGTGCGTTTATTCAACTTTAGCTCAAATCAGCCCCAACACTACGATTATCATCTTCGCTAAAATCTCAGATCCTTTTAGAATATATGGTTAGCTTTGATGGATTCGGTAAGATTAAGGACAATAATGTTCTGTGATGTGATTGTAAAGATAATGTTAATTTCAAAACAGCATTATAACATTCTTCTGTTCTTAAAGTGCCAGAGACAAGACTTGAAGCCGATCACTCTCCTATCTCTTGCTTTTCAGGAACAAACATGAATGACTTCGCTTAGATATCCTTTATTTGAGCATTACAACTAGCAGCAATGATCTAAACAGAAAGATTAGAGATACTATATATCTTTCTGAATAGAGGGTTTCAAAAAAATAGTAAAAGCATTCATGCAATTAAGTCAATCAGATAAAAGATTTTGCGACTTCTAACACTTACATCAGAGATCTAGACCAGGATTGTTCTGTATTGAGGAATCAAACATGTTGGGCGGCCAGAAACTGTCAGAGAACTCCGGCATCACATCAAGTTTCCCAATGCTACGATCCTCTAATTGAAACACATGAATGCTACTGGCACTTAATCCTCTACCCGCGTGATCATCACCATCTACGAAGTAAATGCAATTCCCTTTACCTCCATTAAACTCTCTACACGAAATCGAGAAAGAACAGTCCGTACCCAGGACAAAGATTTGATCATCTAAAGATTTCACATCAACCCAGGTAGCCAACTCCTCGTCCAGCTTATAAACTCTCAGATCAACAGCCCTGGGTCTGCTTTGCTTCCTGAGTTTCCTAACACGAAAAGGATTGTCACTGTAGTCCATAACATTCTCATAATCTTTCCATGTTCTCCTTTCTCCGTCAAGATACCTATCAACAACATAAAGATCTCCACGTGACTCCACCAAATTCTTCTGCCCTCCACAACCATAAAGTGGAGGGGAGTATTGAATCACTTTCAATGATGAATCAATCCAATAAACCGTACCCCGTCTATCAATAACATAAAACTGCTCCCTGTACACAATAATATCATCATATTGAAAATTCTTGTAATCTAACAAAGTCCATTCCTTATCTCCATATTTCCAATAACCTAATTTCCCTTCATGATAAATTGCCAAAATTCCAAATCCATCCATATTACTACAACTTGCAGAGATAGGAAATGGAACAACCTTAATTATTCCGAAAACAAGAAACCGTCTTGACTGTTGAAGTAAGAAAGCTTTATTCAACTGTACAAACTTAAAATCAAGCAAATTCAATGATATTGGTGAGTACTTGATTTTATAATTTGTAAGTGGATTCAAAAGCTGCAGTTTACCATATTTTGACTCTCCAACTTTAACCAACCAAGATTTCGCAAAAGAAGAGAAGGAGTTGGGATATTTACTTATAAGTTCCATGCGACAAACGGCGGTTTGCATGAGAATCGCATCTGCATGGATTGGTGAAGGAAGCTTGAGAATTAAACGAGGGATTTCTTGATCAAATGAAGGTGAAGAGGCAGAGTATCTCCATGAAGTGCAGACAGCACGAAAGCAAACTAAGTCAACTCGAGAATCTAAGCATTTGCTGATCATGTCTAACAGTTCTTTTGGAAGATGTGCCCATTGGGACATGGTGTCTTAAGTTCTCTCCGTCACTTACAGGACTGGAGGTAATCAAAGAAGACTTGCAGATTTTGTAACGCCAGTATTGATGGAAGTAGAGATGCTTTATGTTGCTTTCATTTGGATAAATCGGTCAACTAACACCTAAAAACTAAATAAATCGTGAAATAGTATTTGGATTAAAAGGTTTTAACGAAATATCACTGTTTGAGGATGTTAAGGTTGAAAAACATGACATTTTAATAATGTGACGGTTAAAAATTTTGACAATTGATTTCGTGGTTCTGAATCATAATATTTGATTAAATTTTGTATTTTAGAACCATAACATTACATCATATATCATAATTCTTAACCATGATATTTTAAAAAAAATCACTTTGAAAAATAGTTAGACATTTAATAAAATAATTGGACAATAATCAAAACAATTCGACTATTTTAATTACTGTTTATAATCAAAACAATTCGACTATTTTAACTACTGTTTATGTTTAGTTCATAAAATTATAATTCTTGTTAATATGAAATTTTATTTACTCTATGATTTTAAAGAGTAAAAACTTTTACATCGGTCTAATAAAACAGTTTGACTATTTTAGCTGATGTCTTGTTTATAAAATTATAGTTTTTGTTAATATAAAATTTTATTTACTTCATAATTTTAGAGAGTAAAAAAAATTATAATTTTATCAAAATTTAGACAGAGTTTTTTCTTTATAGAAACTATACAAAAAAAATTGCCCCACTTAAAAAAACTTGTAAAAAACCACAATAACTTCTATCAACAAATTTTAACTAAACTCAATATATTTTTATATTCCATAATCACAAATAGTCCCAGGAATTGAAAAAAAAAACATATTACATGCAAAATAAATAAAAATAATTCAATATTCAATAATCCCAAAATATATAAACACAACTCATCTGTTTATTTATGTCTACATCATCTATTGGATTATCTGAACTTATCAGTAACACGACTAAATCTATCTCCTACTCCTGTCTAAGTGGCATCGTGCTCTACCATGGCATCATCTAAAGTTAGCCTCTCTTCAAAAGTTTCAAGTCTAATGCGGCAAACATTTAACCACCGGGATGCTATGATGTGAACTTCGCTTTCTTCGTCAGTAATATGAAGATAAGATGCGGTCTCTCAACCATCCCGTAGTAAGAAGTCAACATAATATTAAAAAAATATTAATGTTAAATTAAGAAATAAATACAAAAAACTCAAGATTTAACATATATTAATCATGAAAAGACTTTATTACTTACATGATGTTGAATCCATTGGGTATGTTGCTTGCATTACATATATCCAAGTGGAGGAACCTGCTCGAGATTTGAAGCAATGACCTGTCATGTTATACTTATGTACCAAATCATATACTCCTCGTGAATAATCACATGATGCATCTCTGTAAAGATCTCATTCATTTGTACATCTCATTATAATACATAAGCATTATGTCGGTCTAACCAATCGTAATCATTATTTTTACTATAAACTCTAAATTAATTGAAATGATTAATTCATAATTAATTTAATTTATTTTCATATTCAATTATATTAAATAAATTATAATTAATTATATTCTTAACTAATTTATCATTAATTTAACAAATCTTAAATTCACTATAAATCTTAAATTTAACTTAAATAATTACTTCATTTCAATCGAATCAAATATGAATTTATAAAAGTGTGGTATGTTTTTCTTGCCAAAAGAATTAGAAGGACGTTGATGGTGGCGATGGCGGTGGCGGTGACAGTCGCGGTTGCGACAATGGTGTAGGAACCTTTTATTTATTATTTTTCATGGAGAAGGGAGAAGACTTGAAAATTATTGGTCCTTTGGCACGTGGCGATCATTGTGGTTCCAGTTGTTTTAAATTTTTAATTACTTCTCTCCGTCACTCACAGGGTTGGAGGTTTTTCATTTCATTTTTTTAATCTCTACTTTCTCCTGTTGTTTTTTCTGCATGCTAATTTCATTTTTTTTTTTTAATTATTTTTAGTTTTTTTTTAAATAATGAAATTCTCTCTTTTTTCTTTTCAGGGGAAGCGCTTATAGAGAGTTTGGGTGTTAGGAGTTTACTTTTAGCTTTTTATATTTATTTATTTCTCCTCTTGCTCCTCCTCTCGACTGATTCGTGTTCTGAATAACTTATTTGCTTGTCATCATGTGTTATTGTTTTCTTCTTCTATTTGTAGCTATTTTCATCTTTTTTTCTCTTGTTTTATCCTTTCTTTTTAGTCTTTTTCTTTTTCTTTCCTTGAGCTTTATATTTATTTCTCACTTTTGTTCTTTGCCTTCCCTGTCTGGAGATGGTTTAAAAGCTGGTTGCTTTGCGACGAGGTTTGGTGTGCTTTTTTCTTTTAGTAAAATGGATTCATGGGCCTTCAAGCCCCAGAAACTATTCATATTTACCCCTCTAGTTTAATTTTGATCATATGAGACCTTATACTTTTAGTTATTGGTCAAATCCGGTCCCTCTACCCATGTTCATAGATGATGGTTTGAGAGACTGATTAACCGTTTCAATTTTGTGAGATCAAGTGTTTTGGTTAGACTATATGGTAAGAGAAAATAAGATCGACCAGCAAATGAAGATTTCTCGCAGCTGCGGCAGAGCATTTTTGTTGCTTGGAAAAAGATAAGCATTTCGATATATTAACTGGATCAGAAACCTGCTTGCCCGTCTTCCCTCTTGAACATGCTTTATAAAGGAAACGCTGTTAATTACAACTGTAAACCTTTTTGGATTGTACGACTTTTCTTGGCTTGGAAACTTTAGCAGCTTGCTAGGGGAATGAAAGCACTTGATGGGAGTAAGAACATACAGGATTATAACTTTGTTTCATTGTTTTTTTTTTTTTTTTTTTTGTATTTCAAGAACACGGTGACAGAGTTCTATATACCCTGCTCTAGTTTCAACATCTGCTGGAATCCACCTGATACAGACTACAGTAATTTCATGATAATCCAATTTAGTCAAAAAGATTAATTCCTACTCGAATTGTTGCTATCTGAATCCAATTATACTAAGGTAGAATTATCCAACTATGGCATTATATTGACTTAGGCATTAGACTTACTACGATTGTGGTTTACCGCATGCCCTTGGTTGTTTCTGCCAAGAACAACACCAAAATTAAATCCTGGTACAATAGAGCTAAGATGGAATTCTGCACAAAAAGAAAAGGAAAGGAAAAGGGAAAACTCTGTCGTTTGAAAATCAACAATTCGATAACAATTATTCTTAAAAAAATACAATTTGAGAGTAATTATACTATTATTAACGTTATTATCATATGCATAAGTACTATATACATGTTTTGTTTGAGGCTTGATCTGTTAATGGTGGAGTTAATATCTTACGTGGGAAAAATGCACAAGGGTAGACATTTTCTGCAGCTTTGGTTACTCTTCTGCACGTTCACGGGACATTGCACTGAACTCAATTGACATGAACTCCTTAGATCAATAGTTAAGATTTCACAATCATTGAGAAAAAAAGCTTCATTCCAGAATGCTACTAGATTAAGCTAATGGCAATTATCAGAATTAGTAGGATACACACCTGTAATGATTGCTACAGAAGCATCCAGACACAAAACTATCCATGTTTTATGCTCATGCAGTCGTATGAATCTTGCCTAGATATTCAGCAGACCAAATTCCATACTTATAAATAGTTTTGTTTTCTTCTTTTTTTCTTTTTGATGAATGACCATGAAATTTTTTTCTTTTCAGATACAGCAATCCTTTATCTGTCTCTTTAGAGTAATTTTTTTAACTTGATCTTTACACGGGAGCAGTTAAAGAAGCCTTTTTGGGAACTAACAGAGCAGATAGAGGCTCGACATCCACTTTGATATGATTTAACAAATTCAACAGCAGTTAAGGGATGGTTGAATCAGCATCATGGGGATTTGATTTTTCTTCTTTCAGCAGATTGGTTTTAGATTTAAGCACCAGACAAATGGTAGATTGGTGATCCCTTCTCTATGCATATTAGTTGACCTAATCTAAAGCGTAGTAGGAGTTTGGTTAACGACAGTTTAAAAGCTGTCTTTGTAAATTCTATATCTTTTCTTTATTATATTTTTCCCGCTTTTTAAGTAAAAATTGGATTATATGATCTTCCCTTCATTGTGCGGAAGGAAAAGGACCTTCCACAGCAATGTCAAACCACCACTTAAGCAGTTTGTTCACTAGAATAGAACAGTTATGAGCTGAAGACAATTACTCAGTGCTGGAATTCAAGTTTAAAAATGAATAGGATTATGAACCAGACACATGTTTTACAACAGCATTGCTAGACTGATGAGCAAAAAACTTTTGCCTAAGTTGAACATATGGGTACCCGATAAATGACAGAAAGTTTAAAAATGAATAGGATTATGAACCAGACACGTGTTTTACAACAGCATTGCTAGACTGATGAGCAAAAAACTTTTGCCTAAGTTGAACATATGGGTACCCGATAAATGACAGAAAGTGGGCAGGCTTTGAGAAGGAAAGGACCTCGTACCACACTTGGTTCTTCTCATCCATTTCAATTGAAAAACGCTCTTCCCCAGCCTGTTCCCCAGTAAAATGTTAGTAATGGCCTGTGTTTATGTATTCCAAAGAGGCTTAGCAGGCTAAAACTTGAATGTGGAAATGACTAGACAGTATGAAACAAAACATGCAAATGCTTTTCTAATATTACTTCATCCATTAAAAAGAAGAGTCAGCAGAAAAAAAACAAAAAAAAATAAAAGGAAAGCTCAACACTCAACAGACAAAGCAAACAAGCTGTAGCAACATTCTGCAGTAGGATGTCAAGCCAACCCATAGTCAAGCAACCATGATTGTTCGCGGATGCTATGCTACATCAAGTTATTAATTAGTTGATTTATTGATTGTATCCATTTTGATAACATCAGTAGATCATGATAGCTCAACTACCTAAAGACCAGGAAAAAAAAAAGAACGAAAAATCAAGCACCTCATTGCAAGCATGATGTGTCAACTGAATGAAATGATGTATGCCAAATTCTTGATTCCTATATATTGACATGGTGACTAAAAGGTTCGAGTCATCAAATTTCAACGTCAGCAAAGAATCACTAACCAGCAAGTGACCTTGAAGGGTACCGCCACCGAAGCAAAACGAAGCCATATCCTTCTTGGAACTCCTGCTTTCATTTACATAAACAATCTGAAGAGGCATCATAACCCAAGGCAAAAATTCCTTTACACATACACAAAACTTCACTCCACTTCGAATCGGAGTCTTCGAATCAACAAATCCCCAGTCAAACCCAAAATGCCTGCAATCAAATTAAACAAAAAAATATTCATACCCCACCATTAACATTTCTCACTTAAAAAAAAATTCACAGACCTCCAATTTTCAAGAGCCAACTTGCCCTTTTCATAAGTCTCAACACCAGAACCAACTAAAACACGAGCATGGTTAATCAAGAAACCATCTTTTGAAAGCTCATTGAGAGAAGACGCATGTTTGGAAGTAGCTCCCCTGTACTTAGAGTCATAATTAAATCCATCTGACCTGTTAATAAGCAATTAAGCATCAACTATACATAAAAAATGACAAAACTGTGGAAGAAAGAAATTCAATATTAAAGGGTCAGTTTCTTTATACTTGTTTAGACAATCCTTCTGTTCTTGAAGTGATGGCTTAGCCCAGCACAAGAAAACCATTGCTACTCAAAAAATATGAAGTTCCTTCAAACGAATAAATGTCAGTGATGAGAACATGATTCCAAAATTGCAATTGAATACCATTTCTTTGAGGAATTGGATTGCAAAGTAATGGTCTTTATACGTTTTCAGAGCTAAAAGAAAAAAACAAAGCCCTGCTTTTGAGTTGAAAGTCTGGAGCTTTTTACCTTTTACAGTGAAGAAAGATTTGGATTTGTGCCTTCAATTCTCAGCTCTGCGTGATAAAGAGTCTGAAGTTTATGATTCAGAGAATCGGAAGAGAGTGAAATGGAAGAGGGGAGAGAGACGTCAGCTGCAAAGGTCAGGGAAGCCCACAACGACTTGTCTCTTGGAGCTTATTCGTATTAAACGACTTGCCACCTGCATTTATTGGTAGACGTAGACGAGAATGGTGAAATTGGATTCTGATTACAATTTCCGACTATTTGGAATGTACAAATTTTTTTTTTCAATTATATTTTTTATAATTTAATTTTTTATACTAACTTTCATATTTATTTTTATAATTATTTATTTTTCTTATTATTTTTTAATTGAAATTTTTTATCTATCAAATTTGATCTTTATTTTTTTTATTGTTACTTATTTTATTTAAAATAATTTATGAAATAGTAATTATTATTATTTTAATTTCTTCATCTTTAAATTTTTTTATTTGTTATATTTTATCTCTATTATTTTAATTATTATTTATTTTATTTGATATAATTTATGAAATTATATTTTTTTTTCAATTTCATTCTCATTCAACTTTTTAATTTGTAAGATTTGTTTCTCATTATTTTAATAAACTTGAAAAAAATAAAACATTAATTAGTTATTTTCTGGCTCATTTTTCATGACATAACCAAACACTAAAAAATATTTTCTAACTTATTTTTTATTACACTACCAAACATCGAAAAATAATTCACTTTCCTGTGATTCACTTTTTAAAAAAAAATTACTTTCTAGCAAACAAACGGGGCCTTAATTAAATGAAATTTCTTGTGATGTTCTAAGTGTGTTTAGAAATCTTGAGTTTTGGATTGAACATTTAATGAAGATTTTTGAGAGTTTAAATATTTTGTGTCAAATGTATTAGAATGTTGGAATTGTAGATTTTTTTTGCTAAATTAGGTAAAATGGTGATGGTCTTTATCTTTTAATGATGTAAAGATGCTTTAAATGTGATTATAATGGTTTTAAATCGGTGTTAATAGGCAAATTATAATTAAGTTGATATGTTTTGGGAAAGTTACATTATTTAAATAAAAAATAATTAATTAAAAACAGTTTAAATATTTGAGATAATACAGGTAGGTGAAGGTATAGAAATTAAAAACCCTAATGTATATATATACGTGAAGTGGAACTAAATAAAATTATGAGTTTATAATGATTGGCTAAATTATTAGTTTAGAGAAACTTGAGAAATTTAAAAAGTTAATCATGATTAAATAATCAATTTGCTTTGTTTTAAGTATTTTGGATGCTGGAGGAAGATTGTAATTAAGATAAAAATGAGTTATTATGCAAATGGTCAATTTTACCAATCATTTCTTCTCTTGTAATCTTTTTTCAAAGGTTAACAAGTTCACTAATAAAAGTTAAAAACTTATCATGCATTACATGTAAACTTTTAATAGGTTTTATTTTAAAGAATTTGTGTTCTCCTTAACCTGATTTATTCTTTCATTTAATGTGTGACTTGCAAAAGTTTCAAATATAATTCCTAACTCTAGAAAATTCCATGTTTAAGAGCATAAAAGAATGCATTAATAGTCTTAATATTATAACTATATCTTATTTTTTGTTTATCATCTCATTCGCATATAAGTATAGTAATAACCTCTCCATTTAAATTTATCCTAACATGTATATTGTATTTACTTTCAACAATATCTCATAATTCAACATCCAAGTAAGGCTTGTATCATAAATTTTCATTAGACATGGTTTTTACTTCAAATAAGAGAATCTTAGTTAAACATTGACTTTCTTGTGCTATGATCTTTTTTTCTACGTGATTAAGATTTAAACTAAGAGTCCAAGCTCCGATGCCAATTAAAATTCTAAAATATCTTAAAAGAGGGGTCAATTAGGACTAAATTAAACTTTAAAAAGTTAAATAAAAGCACCACTTCGATTTTTAATAATAAATTATAAAGCATAATTCCTAATCAACTTAATGTTAAATAATAAAATTAAAAAATAAATGATTAAAAAAAGAACATAAAAAACGATCCGGGTCAATCTGGGTTAACATGACAAACCAACAACCTGAGTTATGAGACTGAGAAAATTTCATAAAAAATAAATCAATAAAACAACCCGAGTTAACCCGGGTTAACTTACCAAACTCATAACCAAAGTCATGAGACTGAGTTAATCTTATGAAAAACAAATTAAAATAAATTATAAATTTTAATTTTACATCAACTAATTGTTGAAACATGAAATTAAGAAAAAAATAATCTAAAAAAATGACATAATAAAATGACCTGAATTTATCTAGGTTAACCTACAAAACACGTGACTCAAATTTTGAGATTGAGATAGCCTCATAAAAAGCAAACTGAAACAATTCATGAAGTCTAATTTCTAATAAACTCAATGTTAATGGATAAAATTTAAAAAATCGAGTTAATTAGATTAATCTGTCAAACCAGTAACACAGATCATAAAACTAGAATAATCACATAGAATCAAATCACAATAAATCATGAAGTATAATCTTCAATAAATTAATTACTAAAAAAAACATAGATTTAAAAGAATTAATTTTAGTGTTTTTTTTAAAAATTAAATTAAATTAATATTTTTACATTTTCAAACATGAAAGCAGAGGAAGAATTGCCTGGCCGTGTAAGCGGTGAAGAGTAATCCACGAACCCCTAAAAGCGTAGCTTAATTCTAACTTCGATTTTTAAACGAGGCTATGAGAAAATGATTTTCTAAGAACGTTGAAAAAAAAAATTATAAATGTTGGAGTAGATGGAAAATATTACAGGGAGAGATAAAAGAGCATAGCGAAGAAATAGAAAAAAAAAAAAACTAAAAAACAAATGTTGGAATAGCTTGTGTTGAATGGAAGGAAAAAGAAACTTTAACTTACATTGGAACTCCTTCCGAGGTATTTATAAGAATAAGTTTTTAATAGTACCTATAAAATTAATTAAAATATATACAAATTGGATTGAATATTCATATTAATAAAAAAAAAACAGTTTTCAGTGGTGTAATAAATTATAAATGAGTGCCATGATTTGTGTACTAAATTTGTGAGCTACATGGTGGGCCTCTCTTCTATACAAATATTTATAACTATAGTTATTAAAATGATGATTTTTTTTTACTTGGATATTTTCACACAATAAAATTAATTTTTTTTAAGTTTGTAATTGTTTATCTTAATAAGTATGCTTTGTGGGAATCGAATTTATATTTTTATTCTTTCAAAGATATAGTAGTGTTTTAAATGCTTGACTGATATTTTGTTGATTATTAAAATAATGAAGTAAATAGAAATAAACAAAATTTAAAAAAGAAAAAATTAAAAGAAAAACAAAAAAACATAAACGACCGCAACTATTCATTTATAAGTCCATCCATGGTATTTTGTGACTTTATAATTTTTTAGTTTTTCTTTATTATTTTTTTAATATTAATATTGATCGTTAATTT
>Ga0325400_1001711_pt1 | contig 18444 bp, 8 predicted proteins | sample PopdelMetagenome_2_FD_205662 | JGI IMG/M metagenome (GOLD analysis project Ga0325400, IMG submission 205662) | Populus deltoides microbial communities from Bellville, Georgia, United States - Xylem-PdKOR-R1 | ecosystem: Host-associated > Plants > Phyllosphere > Stem > Wood/Secondary xylem... | reverse complement strand
TTATTTTTGGAAGACTGTTAAGTGGTTTAGTTGGAGTTCCTGCTTGCTGATTTCTAAATGTGATATTTTTGAACTATTGATCCAAAAAAATATACAAAAGAATTGAAGTATTAGTAATGGTTTTTTTTATGACTCTCTTCTTGGAGCTTGTGGGTTTCATCTTTTATTTGGATTTTATTTTCGTTGCTATTGCCAGATGGTGTGCTTTTTCATGCTCTTTTTTCTATTTGGTTGATTCAAAGCGTGCGGTTTGTTTATGTATTGACTAGTCGAATTGTGCTGCTATATCTTGCTTTCTTTATGCCTTTATCTGCTGCATGTGTTGTAGTTTTTCAAAGTGCCATAATTGTTTTTCTTCTGTAGTTTGTGTGTTCTAGCATAGACTCGATTGAAAAAGGGTTAGAGAAGTGCTTTATATGTATGTATACATGCACACAGACACTTCGACTTTTACAAGCTGGATTTTATTGATTTGATATTCTCTCTACGCTTATTGAATTTTTTAGCTTAAAGGTTAAAGTTAATTTTTTTTTTAATTGAATTTTCAACCTTTAAGGTTGAAGTTAATTATTATTTTTTTCTTTTCTCCCCCATGAAAGAGGACCAAAGCAAAGCCTGGTTTTCTCATGTCTTGTGTGTGCAGGGCACAAGTTGTGGGATGGCCACCAATTCGCTCATTTCGAAAGAATACAATGGCTTCTCATCTTTCAAAGAATGATGATGGTGCAGAAGTCAAGTCAGGATCAGGGTGTTTGTATGTCAAGGTCAGTATGGATGGCGCCCCTTATCTGAGGAAAGTTGATCTGAAAACATTTGGCAGCTACATGGAACTCTCTTCGGCACTGGAAAAGATGTTTAGCTGCTTTACAATAGGTAACTCTCTCTATACCATGCCCATGTCAGCATATTTTCAACTTCCAATCTCCATTTGTTTCTCTTTTCCCTGCTCATAATAACTTAATGATTTAAGTAGTTTTCGTGATGCCTGAGATATGATAAAGCTGTAAAGAACATTTACTTTTCAGTTGAAAAAAGATATTGATTCTCTTGCGCTTGAAAGTGGGCAAGTTACTGAGTGAACTCTGAAAATTTAGGCTATCTAATTGGAAGAATAACATGTAGATGTTATTCTAGAAATCTCTTTTCTAAATTATACAAAGGCAAAATGCTCATGAAAAACAAAATCGATCCATCTGGAGTTTTATGCAAAATGATATGATATCTCTTAATAAATGATATTTCTTAGTTTAAATATGGCAGTGGTATTCAAATTTTAATTAAAAAGTTAAATAGAGCAACTTAACTGTGAGATTTAACTTGGAAATGCTTCTTAGGAAATTATTTTTCTAATCACAACAGGCAACACTTATGGTTCTTTTAGCCTTGCAGTAAATGACATCCAAGTATATGCATGCATGTCACAAAATGCAGCAGCCTATACTTTGGTCTACAATCCTGCCATCCATGCTCTTTCTCTCCATGAAAAATTCCAATTGTGTGTTTTGACTGAAGGAAGTTGATTTTTGTTGATAAATGGTTGGCACAGGCCAGTGTGGCTCTCATGTAGTTCCTGGCCAAGATGGGTTGAGTGAGAGTCGATTAATGGATCTCCTGCATGGTTCAGAATATGTTCTCACCTACGAAGACAAGGACAATGATTGGATGCTTGTTGGTGACGTGCCTTGGAAGTAAGTGTCGTTCCCAACTCATAAATATTGCAGATATCAAATCAAAAGTGATCTGCAGATTATTATCTGATAGGGCTTGGTTTTTTGAGTTCCCTCGCATTGTTGATTATTATATTGGGGAGTATTATTTAAATTAATGCAATGCCATTATACTATTTTTACTCACTTGTGAGATCATGAAGCGAAATGCAAGTTAAACATATTTTTACTGGGGAATCTCAGCAAGTTCTTCTAATCCTTGGTGTTGCAGGATGTTCACCGACTCTTGTAGAAGGCTGAGGATTATGAAGGGTTCAGAGGCAATTGGCCTTGGTATGTTCTATCACACAAAATGCGATGGACTGATTCCTCTTTTCATAAATATTCTTCAAATGTTCTGATGCAATGACCTTGTAGCTTCCACTTCTTGTTTTGTTAATTACACTGGACAACTGGCTGGATGGGCGTTTACTCCATTGTTTAGCAATGAAATGCCCATCAGTTTTGGCGATCATTTGATATTTCCAATCTTGACGATTGGAAGAGCAGGATTTCCCAGTTGTCAGGAATTTGTAACCCACCCTCAACTTTTGTTATATGATAGAGTTGTTCTTTCTGTTGTTATAATTAGATATAGCCTTGCTTTTAAATGTTTACATAACTACTTCTTGCAGCCCCAAGAGCCATGGAGAAGTGCAAAAGTCGTAACTAGTATGGTGTGTTCTCTAGATGGATCAAATCCTCTGTGCAAAAGATAATGCAGGTTGCTATATTCCATCGTTGAAAGCCTTTAACGGGTCTCAGATATCGGTCCCCTGTTTCTTATTTGCGTATGAATATCGTACCAAGACTTGTATAATAAATCTCTTGTAGGCTAACACTATCAGCTTTTATAGGATTGTCCGCTCACTTGTATTCTGAATTCTGGATGATCTAGCTACAATATTCTGTATAAAATGGTCTGAGTGTTACAAAATCACAAGATCTTTGACACGTTTATGATCTCTAAACGGCGGTACGAGCCATCATGATACTCGATTTTGAAATAAAAAACCAGAGAAAAAGTTCAAGCACTTGTAGATTAAGACCCTGTTTGGCGAAAAAAAAGTAATTTTTTTTAAAGGCACTGTTTATGCAGCGTCTTTTTAACATATTTTGCTGCAAAGTTTTGCTAAATTCGATTTTCGTCCTTTTTGTTTGATAGTCTTGTTTTAGGTTCTTTAAGTTTGATACCTTTTCATTTTGATTTAAAATTTTATTTTGTTAATTTTTCAGTTTTTAGTTTCAAGACAGAGGAGAGAAAGTAGAAGGCTGCTTAAATTATGGCGGCAAAACAAGCTGTTTGTAATATTATTTGATAAGAAAAGTATATTGAGGTTGACAATGAATTCTTTCAACTTATTGTGTTTTTTTTGTTAATTCAGAGGAGTTTTGGGATGATAAATTAATTTTTTCTTGAGGTCATAAAGATATTTATTTTTTATGTTAAAATAGATTGAAAATTAATTGCCATAGAATATGACATGTTTGTTTTTTTTTACCAAAGGGCTGGGCATGATCTGGCTTTGCAGTAGGCCAAGCGCTTGAATCTTTTTAACTTTGATTTTTCTTTTTTTATTTAAATTTAAATAGATTAATTAAAGATACGTGTGGAATGTTCTTCTTTAACTTTGATTTTTCTTTTTTTATTTAAATTTGAATAAGTTAATTAAAGATATATGTGGAATGCTTGACCCGACATTTATTTAATTTTAGTTGAAATTAATTAAAATAAGTTAATTGCAAATGTTTTTGTGATAGTGTTTAATAAAATACCATTTAATTTACTTAAGTTTCGAATAAATTATAATTTTTTCTAATATTAGCAGACATTTTGTTTTGTTGCTCATCCATACATAATTGTTTTCACTAAATCTTATTCAATCATTTTCTTATGCTTGTTTATTTTTATTATTATTTAATTATATAAATAATTATTTTTTAAAAATAAGTTATTAAGTCCATGATTTATGTTGTAAGATAAATATTTTAATTTGTATTTATCTCTAAGTTTTCAATTTAGCATGTAGTTGGTGTCAACAATTCTTTTTGGCATTTATTAGCATATAATTATCAATTTATTTTATTACATGTATTAGTTTTTCAATTCATAATTAATTCTTTTAGTTCAAGAATCATGTTGTAAACTCTAGCGCATTTATTTTTTAAATTAAAAAAACTTTTGATTCAACTTGTATTGAAGTGGTGGGTCAACTAATTAGTTAACAAAATGCTAAAAGATTCCTCGCAATTAATGGAATCTCACAATGAATTTCTTTTTTTTTTTTCATATTGGTTATCAAGCTTTTTCTCTCATCAATTGCGTCTTTGGCCAAATTGAAGGCCAATTACATCCATTTTAAAAAATAATCATTATATAATGATATAATAATTAATATATTAGCCCATGCTCCTTAGAGGGTTAATAACAATTTTTTTTTCAAATGTAAAAATATTTAAGTTGGGTAACAAACACGGAACATATTTGCACCACCATCATCTTCAAATTAAGTGTTTTTACAGTAGCACCATGAATAACGCATAGCAGAGTAGCGCTCAATACACCGACAACTAATTTCTTTCCCTTTAATTTTTTTCCTCTTTAATTTTTTTTTCATTTCTCTTATTTAATTTTTTTTTCCATATAGTAAAGAGAAAATACATTGATGAGAAATTTTTTATATTGTACAAAAGTTAGGTGATGATAATTTATTTTTCATTTGAGAGTCGGTTGAATTTCTTTATTATAGCAAGTTTGTTTTTGTGTTTATAAAATGCTTTTAAAAAATTAATTTTTTTAATTTTTTTTCTTTAATTCATATTAATATTTTTTGATGTTTTTGTATTATTTTTATGTGATGATATAAAAAATAAATTTTAACAAAAAAAAAAAATATTATCAGAATAAATTTTTTAAAACAATATTTTAAAAAATAAACATTACGTACTAGCATATTAGCTCGCGCTCCGCAACAGATCATTAACAATTTATTTTTTAAATGTAAAAATGCTTGAGTTGGGTTAAAAGTATGGAATGTATTTGTAGAACCACCATCTTCAAATAAAGTGTTTTCTAAAATAGCACCATGAATAACGCATAGTAGAGCAGCGCCCAATACACTGACAACTAATTTCTTTCCCTTTAATTGTTTTTCCGTTTAAGATATTTCTAATTTTATTTCTTTTCCTCTTGAAATTCTTTTCCTCTCTTATTTAATTTTGTTTTTCATACTGTAAAGAGGAAATAAATTGAAGTGGTTTTTTTTATATTGTATAAAAGTTGGGTTATGATAGTTTTTTTTCATTTGAGGTTGGGTTGAATTTCCTTTTTAAAGCAAGTTTATTTTTTGTGTTTCAAAAAAGTTTTAAGAACAATGAAATTTTTTTAATTTTTTCTTTAATTCAAATTAATAATTTTTTATTTTTTGTATTATTTTGATGTGATGATATAAAAATCATTTTTAACAAATAAAAAAATATTATCTGAATGAATTTTTTTTAAAAAAATATTTTAAAAAATAATCATTACATTATAATATAATAACTAGCATATTAGCCCGCGCTCTGCTGCGGGTTAATAACAATTTTTTTAAAAAAATTTGAAAATGCTTGAGTTGGGTTAAAAGCACAGAATGTATTTGCACCACCACCATTTTAAAATAAAGTATTTTTTACAATAGCACCATAAATAACGCATAGTAAAGCATCATCCAATGTACTGAAAACTACAATAGAAGTATTAATTGTGTTATGAATATTATTATTTTCACTATAATCAAAAGTATTAATATTAAAAATATTATCTTTTGTGTTATAAGTATTATTATTTTTATAACAATTAATATTATTAATAAAATAATTATTAAATTAAAAACCAATTATTCTTAATATTGAAAAACACTCATAGATTTGATTTGAAAGATTAAACTAAAAATTACTATTAGTATTATTATTATTATCATCATTAATAAATTTTAAAAAACTGTTATTAATAGCGAAGAAAAACCACATGGGGACACGTGGTGTTTGGGCTGCTGTTTGGGGCTGGGCACATCCCCTGTGCCCACGTAACGCTTGGGTCCTGCCTTAGTGTTGTACACACCCCTACGCATACTTGGCACTTGGGCCGCCTGCTTGGGGGCTTGGCACACCCACAGCGCATACATGGTGCTTGGGCACGCCAAGACCCAACTATCCTTGGGCCCCGCTTTCTGCAGAACCCAAAATAGTCTTGGGTCATTGGTTGTGCAGGGCCCAAAATAGACTTGGGCTCCTGCCTCAATCCCTGCGCACACGTGGCCCTTGGGCTGCTTGCTTAGGCCTGGGCCTGCGCACACATGATGCTTGGGCTGCGTTGGGCATGTCCATGCCCGCGCCCCACTTGGGCACACCTGGTGCTTGGGTCATGCAGCTGGACCCAAACGGAATGGGTCCAGCGTCACGACCTAAGATCAATAGGTCGTGCGTAAGGACCTAATTCTAAATATTATTATTTATTTTAGAAATATTATTATTTTTATTTTAATTAATATAATTAATAAAATAATTAATAAATTTCAAAGAAAATATTACTATTAATATTGAAAACATATTATTATTTATATTATAAATTTTTATGGTGTTTTTTATAAAAATAAAAAGTGAGCCCGCGGCGTAGTATTATTAAAAGTATTCAACAATTCTAGGTATTAATATAAAAAAATATTATAATTTACGTTGTAAATATTATTATTTTTCTTAGAATACAAAGTATTCATCTAAAACATATTATTATTTAAAGTATTCATATCAAAGTATTATTATTTTTCTTATAATTCAACATATTCATATTAAAGATATTATTATTTGTGTTATAATATTATTATTTTTATAAGAATTCAAATTTTTAATATAAAAAGTACTATTATTTGCATTCTAAATATTCTTGAAATGAAAAATACTATTATTTGTGTTCTAAATATTATTATTTTAACTATAATCAAAAGTATTAATATTAAAAATATTATCTTTTGTGTTATAAATATTATTATTTTTATAATAATTAATATTATTAATAAAATAATTAGAAAATTAGAAAAATATTATTCTTAATATTGAAAAACACCCATATATTTTATTCAAAATGTAAAACTAAAACATATTATTATTATTATTATTATTATTATTATTATTAAATTTTAAAAAACTTTTATTACTATCGAAGAAAACCACGTGGAGACACGTGGTGCTTGGGCTGTTGCTGGGGGCTGGGCACACCCCCTGCGCCCACGTGACACTTGAGTCCTGCTTCAGTGTTGTGCACACCCCTGCGCACACTTGGTGTTTGGACTGCCTGCCTGGGGGCTAGGCACACCTACAACGCGCACATGGTGCTTGGGCACGCCCCGCATTCCTCATAACTCAAAATAGCCTTGAGTCATTGGTTATGCAGGGCCTAAAATAGACTTGGATCCAAAGGGATGCCGTATCAAATAGAAGGGCCTGTGCAGGACCCAAATAGCCTTGGGTCCTGCCAGCGTCAGGACCCAACTTTTTAAGAAAATAAAAGGTGAGCTTCCGACATAGCGCGGGCCACTTAATTAGTAATATACTAAAACAAGCAAGAAAAATATAACAATAAGAAATATTACTTTCCCCACATGTTTTGGTGAGTTAACTAGGTTAGCTAGAGTTTATTTTCTTTTTAAAACTTTTTTTTTCTAATTTCATCTTTTAATATTGGGTTAATTAAGAATTAAGTTTCATGATTTATTCTATATGCTTTCTATTAGGTTATTCTGGTCTCGTGACTAGGAATAGTTCTTAACCGGTTAACCTAAGTTGACTTAGATTGTTTTTTGTGTTTTTTTAATTGAAATATTTTCTAGTTTTATCATTCAATATTGGTCGGTTGGGAATTAAGTTTTATAATATATTTTGATTTATTTATTGTGGGGATATCCGCAGTCACTAAATCACAATTTTTTTTCAAATGTAAAAATACTTGAGTTGGGTTAAAAGCACGGAATATATTTGCACCATCACCTTCTTCAAATAAAGTATTTTCTACAGTAGCACCATAAATAACGCATAGTAGAACAGCGCCCTATTCACCGACAACTAATTTCTTTCCATTTAATTTTTTTCCTTTGAAAATATTTCTAATTTTATTGTTTTTCCTCTGTAATTCCTTTTCTTTTCTCTTAATTAATTTTTTTTTCATACTGTAAAGAGAAAATAAATTGATATGACTTTTTTATATATTGTACAGACGTTGGGTTATGATAATTTTTTTTCATTTGAAGCCGGGTTTAATTCTTTTTTAAAGCATGTTTATTTTTCTTGTTTCAAAAATGTTTTAAATTTTTTTTGAAATCTTTAATTTTTTTTCTTTAATTCAAATTAATAGTTTTTGATGTTTTTGTATTATTTTGATGTGATAATATACAAAATCAATTTTAAAAAATTAAAAAATATCATATGAATAAATGTTTTAAAAACAATATTTGAAAAACTAATCATTACATAATAATATAATAACTAGCATATTAGCCGGTCCTCTGCAACGGGTCAAAAATAATATTTTTTTCAAATGTAAAAATGTTCGAGTTGGGTTAAAAACACAGAATGTATTTGCACTACCACCATCTTCAAATAAAGTATTTTCTATACTAGCACCATGAATAGCACATAACAGAGCAGCACCCCATATATCGGAAACTAATTTTATTCCCATTAATTTTTTTTCTTTTAAGATATTTCTAATTTTTTTTCCTCTTTAATTTTTTTCTTTTCTCTTATTTAAATTTGTTTTTCATACTGTAAAGAAGAAATAAATTAATGGGACTCTTTCTATATTCTAAAAAAGTTGGATTATAATAATTGTTTTTTATTTGAGACTGAGTTGAATTTTTTTTTTAAAGTATGTTTGTTTTTTACGTTTCAAAAATGCTTTAAAAACATTTGAAATCCTTTTATTTTTTTTAATTCAAATTAATATTTTTAATGTTTTTTTTTTTATTTTGAAGTGATGATATAAAAAATCAATTAAAAAAAATATTATCCTAATATATATTTTTTAAAAACAATATTTGAAAAAATAATCATTACGTAATAATATAATAACTAAAATATTGGTCCACGTTTTATAACGGGTCAATAACAATTTTTTTTTCAAATGTAAAAATGCTTGAATTAGATTAAAAGTATGAAATGTATTTGCACCATCACCATATTTAAATAAAGTGTTTTTAGCAATAACACCGCGAATAGCGCATAACAGAGTAACTCCCAATACACCGATAACTATTTTTTTTTCTTTTAAGATATTTTTTTCTTTTTTCTTTTGTCTTATTTAATTTCATTTTTCATACTGTAAAGTGAAAATAAATTGATGGAACTTTTTTTTATATTGTACTAAAGTTGGGTGATTATAATTTTTTTTTTCATTTGAGGTTGAGTTGAATTTCCTTATTAAAACATATTTGTTTTTGCTTTGCAAAAATGCTTTTAAAAATTTTGATTTTTTTTTACTTCAAAGAAATATTTTTTGAAGTTTTTTCTATTATTTTGATGTGATTATATAAAAAATAGATTTTACAAAATAAAAAAAATATTATCTCAATATATATATATTTTTAAAATATTTTAAGATATTTTCAATTTTTGTTTTTAGGATATTAGGTTTGACTGGGCAGTCAGACCCAAACCCAATGCTTTTGAGTCTAGTTGGGCAGCCATACATAAGGCTTTATTGTCTGGCTGACAACGAGATCTAATGATATTAGGTCTGGCTATACAGTCCAAACTAGGGATATTGGGTTTGGCGCCACAACCAGACCCAAGGATATTTTCAATTTCTTTCCTTTTATTTTTTTTCCTTTTAAGATATTTTCAATTTTATTTTTTTTCCTCTTTAGATTTTTTTTCTTTTCTCTTATTTAATTTTTTTTCGTACTACAAAGAGAAAATAAATTGATGAGACTTTTTTATATTGTACAAAAGTTGGATGATGATAATTTTTTTTCTTAAGGCTAGGTTGAATATCCTTGTTAAAACATATTTGTTTTTGCATTTAAAAAAAGCTTTAAAAAATTTAAAATCTTTTTTTCTTTAATTCAAATTAATATTTTTTGATATTTTTGTATATTTTGATGTGATGATATAAAAAAATTAATTTTAAAAAATAAAAAATATTATCCTAATATATTTTTTTTGAAAAATATTTTAAAAAATAACTATTGAGTAATAATATAATAACTAGTATATTAGCCTGCGCTTCGCAGCGGGTCAATAACAATTGTTTTTTTCAAATGTAAACAAGCTTCAGTTGGGTTAAAAGCACGAAATATATTTGCATCATCACCATATTCAAATAAAGTGTTTTCAACAGTAGCACCATGAATAACGTATAGTAGAGCAGCACCCAATACTCTGGCAATTAACTTCTTTCCCTTTAATTTTTTTCCTTTTAAGATATTTTCAAATTTTTTAAGTTTTTTTTCTTTTCTCTTAGTTAATTTCTTTTTCCATACTGTAAAAAAGAAATAAATTGATGAGACCTTTTCTATATTGTATAAAAGTTGGGTGATGATAATTGTTTTTCATTTGAGTTTGGGTTGAATTTTTTTTATTAAAGCATGTTTGATTGTTGCGTTTCAAAAATGCTTTAAATTTTTTTGAAATTCTGTTTATTTTTTTAATTCAATTTTTTTTTTATGTTTGTATATTATTTTGATGTGATGATACAAAAAATCAATGTTAAAAAATAAAAAAATATATTATGTCAATATATTTTTAAAAACATTATTTTAACAAATAATCATTACATAATAATATAATAACTAGCATATTGACTTGGCTCTGCAGCGGGTCAATAACATTTTTTTTCAAATAGAAAAATGCTTGAGTTGTGTTAAAAGCGCGGATTGTATTTGCATCACCACCATCTTCAAATAAAATATTTTCTACAATAGCACCGTGAATTGCGCATAGCCAAGCAACGCCCAATACATCGATAACTAATTTCTTTCCCTTTAATTTTTTTTCCTTTTAAGATATTTTCAATTTGAGTTTTTTCCTCTTTAATTTTTTTTATTGAATTGTTTTTCCATACTATAAAGACAAAATAAATTAAGATGACTTTTTTTTTATATTGTACAAAAGTTGGATTATGATAATTGTTTTTTTATTTAAGGTTGGGTTGAATTTCCTTTTTAAAGCATGTTTGTTTTTTGCGTTCCAAAAACGCTTTAAAAAAATTTGAAATCTTTTTATTTTTTGATGTGATGAAATAAAAAATCAATTTAAAAAAATTAAAAATATTATCTAAATATATTTTTTAAAAAAAAATATTTTAAAAAATAACAATTACATAATAATATAACTAGCATATTGGTACGCGCTTCGCAGGGGTTTAATAACAATTTTTTTTTCAAATGTGAAAAATACTCGAGTTGGGTTAGAAACACAAGATGTATTTACTTCAAATAAATATTTTATGATGTATTTGTATTATTTTGATGTGATGATATAAAAAATACATTTTAAAAAATAATACAAATATCATCTTAATATATATTTTTAAAAATATATTTTAAGAAATTTTTAATTTTATTTTCTTAGGATATTGGGTTTGACTCGACTACAAGATCCAATTGAGTTAGGTCCTGTTGCCCAGCAGTACCCAATAGAGTTGGGACTTGCTTCCCAGCAGGAGCTAATACAGTTGAGCCCTACTGCTAGCATGACCCAATGGAGTTAGGCCATGTTGTCCAGCCGGATCTAATAGAGTTGGACCGAATGCTATTGGGTCCATTTTACAATTAGATCCAAGACACTTAATATATTTTCTATACTTTTCATATTTTTTTACATTAAATTTTGTTTTGTTATTAACCCTCCGTTGAACTTAAGCAATTATGCTAATTATATTCTAAACCATGTTCCTAAGGAACAAGTCAAGATTTTAATTCAATCAATGTTTTTCCATAATATTTCATATTACTTTAATGAGCCTAAAATCTCATATATAAAGTAACTAATATATTTGAGTTATATTAATCACCTAAAATCTCAATTCGTCAAACTCATGACCCAGTTCATGAGACCGAGATAACCTTAAAGAAAAAAAAACGACTTGATTTAACCTAGATAAACTTGTCAAATCCGCGACTCTGGTTATGAGACTAAGATAACCCCATAAAAAATAAATTAAAATAAATTATGAAGCTTAATTCATAATTGATCCTATTGAACCCAATATTGAACAATGAACATTGTAAAAATTTCAATTAAAAAAATGACACAAAAAATGAGTCAAGTTAATATGGGTTAACCCGTTAAGTACTATTCTTGGGTCATGATAAGATAATTTTTTTTCATTTTTTAAAATTAATTTTTTATATCATCACATGAATCCTAGGAACCTTGGGCCAGTGCCATGACCCAAGCGCCAGGTGTCCTCAAGTGGCACACATGACTCACTCCTAGCGCAGCCTTAGCGTTATGTGTGCTCTGGGGGTGCCCAACCCCCATACAGACATCTGAAGGGCCACGCGTGCACATGGTGTGCCCAACTCCTAGACATGTATCCCAAAGCCATGTGGGCGCATGAGTATGCCTAGCACTGAGACAAGAGTCCAAGCGCCACTTGTGCGTTTGGTCTATTAGTACACAAGTAGGCAATCTAAGCGCCATGTGTGCGCTGTGGATGCCCAGCTTTCAGGCAGGTAGCCCAAGCACCACGCGTGCGCCCTAGGGGGCGCGCCTCCAGCCTAACGCTTGGGGCCTGCTGGCTGCAGCCTCACACATTTGTCCACCAAACAGTGCAGTCCACAATGAATTCAGTACTTACAGTGCACAATACTTGCGCTAAAGTGTAGAACAGTACAATCCACAGTGAATTAAGTTATATTAAATAATAATTAACGCTGCAGTGAAACACTGATCAGTTTTAGTTATATTTAATTAATATTAATTAATTAATTAATGTTAATTAATATTAATATAGGTGTGGTGCGGGTTTTTCTAGATAAAAAGGCTGTCCCATGTGGATGCAATATTATGTGTTAGAAAGGAGATAACCTATCAACCTTTTTCATTTTTTTATGATAAAAAAGCATTCTCCCATTTGATAAAATAATTTTTGGGTTTTTCTAACATATGCTAGGTATACTGGGTTAGTGTCTTAGTATAACAAAATAAATATATTTTTAAGATAATTTAAAATGAATTTTTATATTTTTAAAATAAAAATTATTTTAAAATAGAAACTAGTGGAGATAGTTTCTATCTGTATTACAGTAATTTTATTATATAAGCTTTAATAATTCTAATATTTTTCTCAAGATAAAAAAAATAACCTTTAACAACAACAATAATAAAGAAAATGTTAGAGATTTTTTAGCTACTCTGATTCTTTCCATTCCCACACATGAGAAAGGAGACAATAATATGTTTAGAGGTAATGAAATCACTGCTACCTCTTAACAGGTTTTTCTTAACCTCTATAAAAAAAGAAATGTGCAAGGGTGTTTTTTATATACATTTTACAAAACAAACAAATAAAATAGTAAAAAATCTGTTGTTATTTTTTTAAAGCATATATTACATAGCATCTAGTTAATGTCACATGACAGAAAAGATAGAGACAATGAAGACATAAATATATTTGGTTAAAAAAACAAAAATATAAAAATAAAACTATTTTTAGAATAATTTTAGAGTAAATTTTTCTATTTTCAAAATAAAAGGTATAAAAAGGATATGTCTTCAGAGATAATACTTATTATTTTTTATTCCTAAAATATCCTTGTAAAAAACTCTCAATTTTAAAATTGTCCAATTAATACATGTAAGAATAAAAATGGTTATTATTATAATTTTAAAACCCAACTTGTTACTGGTTGAGGTCTGGGTTATGAGTCGGATTGACCCGAGTTAATGTAAAAATAAAAATAATTAGTATCATAGTTTAAAAACCCGAATTGAATTGATTGTCTACCCATGCCTTAATACTACTTAGAACACTTTATTTTTTTTTGATTAACGTGGGTGTCCGGGTCAGCTTGCGCGTATCTTGACTAATCCCACGGGCCCTGAAGTTAACAACCGTATAAGCTTCTAGTTGTCCTGAGGGGACTCGAACTCATGACTGTTAGGAAACAAATCTAAAGTTTAACCAGTTGAGCTACCCTGAATGTAAGAACCCTCTATTTTCTTCAATTTTCCTTTTGTTTCTTCGGTTTTCATGTCTTGTCTATTATTTGTTATAGAGCTTTAGATTCTTATCATGAAGAGGGAATATGAGTCTTTTTTATATGTTCACAGGCCTTGATTGACAAGTGCAACTTTCGAAACATGTGTTGTTGAAATTCTAAAAGACTATCTGTATACAATTTATTTACACTGAGTAATGAGCAAGTTAACCTTAATAACAAATGGTACAATCAATGTATTCCATTTTCTATTTATTCGTTTGAAGTTTACTAACAAGCAAGTATACACATGCCTTCCATTGCTTTTCTTACAATTAGCTAACAGATCCTAAACTGTTTAGTAATAAAAATAATTACTTGAAAACACGAATACTTTCTTACAAAAATGATATATGAAATAATAGTACTTAAAAACAAAAGGAAGAACCAAAACATCACATGGTTTCTTTAAGTAAATAGAAATACTTTCTTACTTGATTTAATTAATTAAGAACATTCATATATTCTTTGCTAGTAATTTTGTTATTTAAAATTCTTTTAAGATCATTTTTGTCTTTTAAATAAAATAAACAATTTATCATCTTTATCGCATCACTTTTAAAAGTTAAATAATGGTAAAATCTATAAAAGTAGGAAACAAACTAGCTCTCTATCTTCTTTTATTTAATTTTTTTATATATAAAAAAACCTTTGCACAAGGTCCAGGACATGTGAGTAGGGGATAAAGGTTGGCAATTTCAGGTGAGTTTGAGAATGTGGTGTAAATTATTTTTTTTTAATTTTTTTAATTTTTTTTTATTTAAAATAATTTTTTTTGATGTTTTTAGATTGTTTAGATGTGCTGATGTCAAAAATAATTTTTTAAAAATAAAAAATTTTATTTTAATACATTTCTAAATTAAAAGCACTTTAAATTGTCATTGCTATTATCATCACAAACACACCCTTCATTGTTCCATCGACTGCTTGATTCCAATTGACTCAAGTTTTTACCTAGTTTTATTAGGTCAAAACTAGTCAAGAGAAAACTTTAGCTGATAGTATATTTTAATTATTTTTGTTAATTTTTTAGAATGGAATATAAACTCCGTAAAAAAAACCTAACTGTTGAACTTTTTATATATTTTTAACTAGATTTTACTTTATAAGTAACAAAAATTATATTATTTAAAATTTGTTAATATGTAAAAATTATTACATTAATATTATATTGTAAATCCTTTAAAAACCAATCTAAGACAATAATATTAAAATTTAATTTATAATTGCGAGTATATAATAATTGAGAATTAAATATTATTATCTAAAAATATATAAAGTTAGTGTGTTGGTGTCCCTTAGTATATAATATCTCTTTATTAAACATTAAGTAGTATAAGATATAAATTACGTAATTGAAGTACACTTTTTGAAGGATATGATACATGTCATTTAACAAATAATAAATAGATAATTCAATACTACAAACATAAAAGACATTTTAAATGATTATTGTTGCTATCTAATTTTTTATTTTTTTTGAAAAAAACCAACAAATAAAAAAAACAACAAAAACCCAAAACATTATGTTCTAGATGTATTTTCATCGTTTTTAGCGTCTTTTTAACTTTTTTTTAAAATCTAATTTCAAACATATTTAATTGTTAACATGCTTTTTGAGTCAATGTTGATGTTACCTTTTTTTTTTTTAAATCCAATACAAAAATTTAAGAAAAATCAAAATATAATAAATGGACAAAGGGACCAAAAGTGAAAAGAAAAAAAATAAGGGACAAAATAAAATTTAGATTGCTTGGTACCAAACAATTGAAGGGAAGAAGACAACAAAGTGGTTATACATACATACAAGAGAGGGGGATGTTTAGGAGAGAGGATAAACAAACTAATAGAAAAATATCAAAAAAAAAAAAAAAAACTCTCTCTAGCTAACACACTCTCCAAATCCACCCTACCAAAAAACCTAGCCCCCATGATACCTATACCTAACCACCACATACAAAAAAAAAAAAACATTATACAGGCCTTCATCATCTCCTCTTGTTTCAAGCAACCACCACATATCATACTCTATTTTCAACCAAACCAAAAAAATCCATAGATCAATTTCCTTACTCTCTCAAACCAAAATCAGCGATGGTCCAACCTTAAAGCCATTAATAGCAACTTCAGTATGTGACCCTTATTTTTTTCTCCCCATAGCTCCAGCAGAGGAGCAACAATAATAAAAAGCTTAACATCACTAGCCACATAAAACCAGTGTCTCCACCATCTTCTTCAGCGACCTATGACTGCTAACCTCCATGTTAGTTATTCACAACCCTTTATCCTCTTCACCACAACTCACAACCATTATGAATAGCCCCCTACTATCGTCATTGTGAATACCACTGCCAACGACTTCTTCTCTCATTCTAGTAGTGAACTGATGACCCATCAATAGGCACCAAACTGGCCCTCTCCACACACAATGCTCCACTAGTGATAGCAGTGCCAATGACCATTTGAAGAAAAAATAGTGGGAGATAAACATATCTAAAAAGGAAAAAGAAAGAAAAAGAACTGAATTTTGTTGTGTTTGTTTCTTGCTTTTACAGGTTCCCCTTTGTTACATCGTCGGCATAGGAGTGAAGAGGAGAGGGAGAGCTGCCTGATCCATGCCATCACGCGCCTTTCAAGACGCCGAAGTATCACCACTGTTCTGACGGTCCCAGAATCTTCTAGTGTGGTTCCTGAGTTCCCAGCAATCTCTCCAATCTGTTTCCAACCTTTGGAAGGACTATTTTGTAAATTTTTGATTTTTTAGTGTGTGTTTTAAATTATTGTTAAATTTTGAATTTTTGTGGCTTGTAAACATGTAATTATGGGGTGTGTGAGTAAAAATATAGTAAAAAAAAATATGTGTGCATGTTTGCATTTTATTTTATTTCGTGTTAAATGAATGATAAAAAAAGGAAAATGATAAAAAGATAAAAGTTTTTTAACGAAATGTTTTAATTGCATATGAAATTTTTTTTTTCTACTCGTTCCATATGACTCAATCCTTAAAAAAATTACATTTTTATTTATAAAAAAGAGAAAAAAGTTTTAGCATTGTTTTAGAAATATTTTTGATTTTCTTTGTTTTTTTTGTGGATTTTACAACAAGTTTGTAAAGTTTTTTTTAAGGATTTGGTCAATATTTCAATAACCTTAATTTTTTTTTTCTTTCTCTGAAAATTAATGGTCAACATTTTGATATCAATGATGGACCTAGAAGTAGCCTATTATTTAAATATTAGGAGTTGACTAGAAAATTCTCAGAATTATTTTATATTTACCAATTTTAATTGTGAGTATTTTTTTTAACAGAATATAAGAGTTGTGGAAAACATTTTCATTTTCTAGGATAGGTGAACCCTGCCAGGGCATTTACATGAACTTTTCCCATAAGAATTTATCTGGGCATACAAGTCCATAATAAATTTGAAATACTAGATTTATTTATGAAAGTAAATCTTTATTTTGAGCCATATATATACCATCAGTTAGGAACCTATCAAAACTTTTAAACCATATGTAGACCATACAATACAATTTACTTCGAGTAATGTGCACTAGAGGCGCTAATACTTTTCCTAGCTACAACCAATCCCTTATCTTTGAAATTTTTGATAAGATTAGTACATCCGGGTCTCCTCAACCTTGAACCGAAAAATTAGGTTGCGATTCCTCGATTATGACGTCTCATTGCACCGTGCGCCCGCATGCGACAATTATATATATACATGACTATTCAAATAATTAATGATTTATTATTTAGTTTGTGTTTGATAATACACTGCAATGTGTTTTTGCAAATAGTTTTGTATTTGAAAATACATTAACATTAATATTTTTTAGTTTATTTATTTATTTTTGATATCAACATATTAAAATAATAAAAAAATATAAAAAAATTAATTTAATATTTTTTATAATAAAAGATAGGATAAACTGTACCCTTAATACTTATCATTACGACGTAGAATGACATGTAATTCTGGATTTTTAAATCACATTTATTGCTAATAATACAAATAGGGTTAATGTATTTTTAAATAAAAAGAAAATTTTATTTGTTTTTATGTTTTAAAAATGATTTTTAAAAAAATTAAATTTATTTTTTATTTTTAATTAATATTCTTTTAAATTATTTTAATACTCTAATATAAAAAAATCCTGATAAATTGTGAATCGAGTTATACACGTATGGGGTCGGATGCAAGTGTACAATGAGAAAAACAGGGCTACACTAGGTCAGAAAACGCGAGGAGAGAAGTGAAAAGCAGCGAAATACCAAAAGGGCCCCTCCAAAACCCAAGCTTAAGACACCCTTCAAAATAACAATCACGGCTGCTCCTTTATTAGCCCCTTATTTCCGAACTCCAAAAGAAACAGAGAAAGTGCGAGACCGTTCCTCCATAAACCTTCCTAGGGTTTTGATCACCTTACACTCTCCCTTATCGATCTCCAGGTCTCTCTCTCTCTCTCTCTCTAATATATATATTCTCGAATCTTTAGGG